>OBMK010000035.1_pt1 | contig 126381 bp, 118 predicted proteins | sample 1539081 | NCBI WGS metagenome assembly OBMK01 (sample SAMEA3355528, study PRJEB22509) | marine metagenome | biome: marine; feature: river plume; material: water | place: USA | collected 2010-08-07 | depth 0.5 m | reverse complement strand
CCAGTTGCAAAGCAACCGGATGCTCTTCCCGGTTAAAGCGCAAATGACGCGTCACGTCCCCGTGCGTCAACGCGCCTGTCGTCACCATTTCCGTGTACAGCAGGGTGTTCTGGGTGATGAGGCGATGGAAGAAGCGACAGTGCCGGTCGGTCCAGTCCATCATGGGCGCAACAGATAGGCGCCAGCGCTCATTGGAGAGGGTCGATTGGGTCATGGGTTGATTATCGCGTAAGCATTCTGAACGTCACGCAGGCGAAAAAAAACGGGCACACCACGATGGCGTGCCCGCTGCAGAATCGCGTTAGCCGATGTGCAAACCGCCGTTAACTGAGAAGTCAGCGCCAGTTGAATAGCCGCTTTCTTGGCTAGCGAGCCATGACACGATGGATGCAATTTCGCTGGGCTCGCCCAGACGCTTCACAGGCACGGTGCCAACAATTTTCTCGAGGACGTCGGGGCGAATGGCGCGAACCATTTCGGTACCGATGTAGCCGGGGCTCACGGTGTTAACCGTCACGCCTTTGGTGGCCATTTCCTGCGCCAAGGCCATGGTGAAACCGTGCATACCCGCTTTGGCCGCTGAGTAGTTGGTTTGACCGGCTTGGCCTTTCTGACCGTTCACAGACGAGATTTGGATGATGCGACCAAAGCCCTGCTCGACCATGTCGGCGACCACTTGCTTGGTCACGTTGAACATGGATGTGAGGTTGGTGGAGATGACGGCATTCCAGTCTTCCAAGGTCATCTTCAGGAACATGCGGTCACGGGTGATGCCCGCGTTGTTCACCAACACGGAGATGGGGCCGTGCTCAGCTTTGGCTTTTGAGAAGGCCTCAACTGTGCTGTCCCATTCGGCGACGTTGCCGACTGACGCGTGGAAGGTGAAGCCCAGCGCTTTCTGCTCATCCAACCATTTTTGGTAATCGCGCGTGGGGCCGCAACCGGCGATAACAGTGAACCCGTCTTTGTGGAGGCGCTGGCAAATCGCGGTTCCGATACCGCCCATACCACCGGTGACGTAAGCAACTTTATTCGACATGAAGTATTCCTTTAAGTGATTTTTAAATAAACAGCGCCGCTGGAAATCAGCTGCGCTCGACGGTTAACGATACGCCCATACCGCCGCCGATGCACAACGCGGCCAAACCTTTTTTGGCGTTGCTGCGTTGCATCTCGTGCAACAGGGTCACCAAAATGCGGCAACCTGACGCGCCAATCGGATGCCCGATCGCGATCGCACCGCCGTTGGGGTTGACCTTGGCGGGGTCAATGCCGAGCGCCTTGTTAACAGCGCAGGCTTGCGCGGCAAACGCCTCGTTCAGCTCAAACACATCGACGTCACCCACCGACCAACCCGCGCGCTCAAGTGCCTTTTTGGATGCGGGTACAGGCCCCATACCCATTGTGGCGGGGTCCAGCCCGGAGGTGGCAAAGCTGGCGATACGCGCCAAAGGCTTCAAGCCCAGTTGGGCCGCTTTTTCTGCGGACATGACCATGACAGCAGCAGCGCCATCGTTGATACCAGAGGCGTTACCCGCCGTCACCGTACCGGCTTTGTCAAAGGCGGGGCGCAAGCCAGCCAGCGCATCGGCATCCGACTTGCGGTTGATGAATTCATCGGTATCGAACACGATGGGGTCACCCTTACGCTGCGGAATCACCACGGGGACGATCTCGTCCTTGAACTTACCGGCGTCCTGCGCGGCCCGCGCTTTTTGCTGACTAGCTAGCGCCAACGCGTCTTGATCAGCGCGTGAAATGTCGTTTTCTTTGGCAACGTTTTCTGCCGTGATACCCATGTGGTACTGGTTATAAACGTCCCACAAACCGTCCACGATCATGGTGTCCGTCATCTTCCAGTCACCCATTCGCTGGCCATTGCGTGACCCGTTCAAAACATGCGGGCTGGCGCTCATGTTTTCCTGTCCACCAGCGATCACGATCTCGCTATCGCCCCATGCCACCGCTTGCGCAGCCAGCATCACCGCCTTCAGGCCAGATCCACAGACTGCGTTAATGGTGAGCGCGGGCACTTCCTTTGGTAAACCGGCTTTCATGCCCGCCTGACGTGCGGGGTTCTGGCCCACACCCGCGGCCAAGACCTGCCCCATGATGACCTCGCCGATTTGATCAGGTGACACACCGGTGCGGCGCATCAAATCTTTGATCACGGTGGCGCCCAAATCTGTCGCAGAAATACCAGCCAGTGAGCCACCAAACTTTCCAACGGCTGTGCGGGCGGCGGCGACGATAACGATGTCTTTCATGTTGATTTACTTTCTCAGTTTTCAGGTTGAACGAGCGGAAAAGGGGGAAGCCGCTTTGGCTTTTTCTTTGACGTATCGGCCAGGCGCTGGCTCGATGGCTTTGTATTTTTTGGTTTTAGGCACCGGTATTTGCTTACCCGCCTTGGGCTTGAGCCAAGCAGCCCAATCGCCCCACCAACTGCCTTTTTGCTTACCCGCCTTGGGCTTGAGCCATGCGGCCCAATCGCCCCACCAACTGCCTTTGTGTTCGGTGGCGTTGGCGATCCAATCATCGACATTGGCGGGAAATGCCGTGTCGGACCCGATCCAGTGCGAGCGCTTGCCCTTGCTGGCGGGGTTGATGACGCCAGCAATATGGCCCGAGGCCCCCATCACAAAACGCTTGGCAACGGGCCAGTGCTGAGTGGTGGCGTAGGCACGAGCCATAAATGTAGGCGGGTGTTTTAACCTTTCGGAAGTCAATCGACTCACCGCACACGGTCACCGCATTGGGTTTGACCAAGCGGTTCTCGAGGTAGGTGTTGCGCAGGTACCAGTGGTAGAACGGCCCGGGTAGGTTGGTGGAGTCACCGTTCCAATACAACAGGTCAAAGGGTGGCGGAGATTCGCCCTTGAGGTAGTTGCCCACCACATAATTCCACACCAAGTCATTCGGGCGCAAAAACGAGAACGTGGTTGCCAAGTCGCTACCTGGCAGCAAACCACCCTTGGCGAACTGCATTTCACGCATCTTCACGAAGGCCTCGTCAATGAAGACGTCGAGCACGCCGGTTTCGGAGAAATCAAGCAGCGTGGTCAGAAGGGTCACGCTGTTGACGGGATGCTCGCCGCGAGCGGCCAGCACCGCAATGGCAGTGCTCAGAATCGTGCCGCCCACACAGAAACCCAATGCGTTTATTTTTGGGGCCCCTGTGAGGTCACGCACAGTCTCAATGGCTTGGATGGCCGCTTGCTCGATGTAATCATCCCAAGTGGCCTGTGCCATCGACTCATCGGGGTTGCGCCAACTGACGACAAAGGTTCGGTGGCCTTGCTCGACCGCGTAACGGATGAATGAGTTTTCGGGCTGGAGATCAAGGATGTAGAACTTGTTGATACACGGGGGCACCAACAAAAATGGACGCTCGTAAACTTTGTCAGTCAGCGGCTTGTATTCAATGAGTTGAAAAAACTCGTTCTCGTAAACAACCGAGCCTTCGCTGGTCGCCACGTTTTTACCCACCTCAAAAACCGACTCGTCGGTCATGGACACGTGGCCCTTCTGCACATCCGCCCACAAATTTTGCAAACCCTTGGCAATGCTCTCGCCTTTGGTCTCGATGGCCAGTTGTTGAGCCTCCGCATTGAAGGCCAGGAAGTTACTGGGCGCTGTGGCATCAAGCCACTGTTGGATAGAGAAGCGAATACGGGCTTTGAGCTTTTCCGACCCCTGTGCCGCGTCAGCCAGGGCCATTAGAGCGCGCGCGTTGATGAGGTGCATGCCTGCGGCGTGTTTGGCGGCCACATTGGCCTGCCAGGCGGGTGCTGAGAACCGACGATCGCGCTGCAACTTGTCTGCGGCGGCGGCCTCGTTGAGCGTGGTGAGGTCTTTTTGATAATCGGCTTGGACTTGAATCAATGCGCGGGGGTCAAAGTGCACCATCTCTGGCAACGCCCCCATGGCGTTCTGCCCGAGTGCCTGGGTGAATAACTGCGACATATCAGGCATCTGCGGGGCCTGGGTACCCGCGCTTTTGGCGAGGGTGGTCCATTGCGTCATAAGGGTTTGTTGCCACTGCTGCGCCGCTTCGAGCCATTTCGCTTGAGAATCCATAATTGACACACTGACCTTAAACGTTAAAAACAACCATGTACATCATCGTCATCGCCTGGCTTTATGTTGCCGTCATGATGGCTGCGGCCGAGGCAACGCACGTGAACGGCGGCATTTTGAGCGCCGTCTTCACGTTTATTGGCTACGGCCTGCTGCCCGTTGGTCTCGTGATCTACGTGATGCAAAGCCCCGCTCGCAAGAAGCGGCGGCAAGCACTTGAGGCGGCTGAGGCAGCTGAAACAGCAGCCAAGACGCCGAGCGAAACGAGCGAACACGCCAATAAAGAGCCATAACCCTTCGATTTTAAAGGGTTTTAAGTACTTGAACCTGACGAATTATTTCAACCATACCATCGCGGCGAGGCGACCGCTCCCGCCTTTGTGCTGATCGCGGCGATGGGAGAAATACCGATTGGGCTGACCAACGGTGCACCACCGCTCAGTGCTGTCGTTGCCATAGACGGCAGTAACGCCATAACCAGCGAGCATGCGGCGGGCAATCAAAGGCAAATCTGCGAGATATTTACCGGGCGTCGCCTGTGGCACGAACGCATCGGCATTGGCCGGGTTTTTTGACAGAAAAGCGCCCCTGACATCCTCACCGACTTCAAAGGCCATTGGCCCAATCGCTGGGCCCAGCCACACCGTCAATGCGTCTGCCAACTCAGCAGGTGTTTGGTCTGCCGCATCGGCCATCACCCGCAGCGTTTGGGCGATGACGCCAATGCCATCTTTACCGCCCGCGGTCCCCATGCCAGCCAATCCACGCCATCCAGCGTGTGCGGCCGCGGCCAATGGCAGTCGTTGGTGAACAAACAGAATCGGCAAACAATCTGCAACCATGATCGTGGCGGCGATCCCGCGCGTTGTGGTGATCGCAATATCTCCCGACAGCCTCGGACCGCCGACAGATGCCGCGCTGAGATGCTGGACGCCCTCACCGTGTGTCTGATGCAAAAACGCGGTTGCGATACCCAGGTGCGCGCACAGGCGGCCACGGTTGAGGCGGACCGCCTCAGGGTCATCCCCCACATGATCGCCGAGGTTGAGCGTATCCATCGGGGCTTTCGATACGCCACCGCTGCGAACACTCATGAAAGCCTCTGCGTGCGGTGGCAATGCCCAGTCGGGTTTGAAGCCAAGTTCCATGCCGCTATTACACACCAAGCTAAGGCTGAAATTTAATCTTCAAAAGGCGCCAGCCTTGTTAGCATAGGGGCTCTGATTTTTGAGCAACGCTATGTACCCTGACCGTTCCAACCGTTTTTGCCGCGCCTGTGGCCATCCCACAGAACAGCGCCTCCCCGACGATGGCGACGATAAGTTGCGTTCGGTCTGCACGGCCTGCGCAACGGTGCACTACCTCAACCCCTTGAATGTGGTGGGCACGATCCCGGTTTGGACCGATCCAGTAACGGGGACGGAAAAGATCTTGCTTTGCCGCCGCAACATCGAGCCTCGACTCGACAAATGGACCTTGCCCGCTGGCTTCATGGAAATGGGCGAGTCGACGGAGACCGGCGCGGCACGCGAAACCATCGAAGAGGCCGGTGCCGAGTTCGAGATGGGCGAGTTATTCAGCCTCATCAGCGTGCTGCATGTGGGCCAGGTGCACTTTTTTTACAAAGCGCGCCTCACAAGTGACCAGTTCAACCCCGGGCCTGAGACCCGCGAAGCGCGGCTGTTTGAAGCCCATGAGATTCCATGGGACGAGCTGGCGTTTGGGACTGTCAAGGAAACCCTCGAGCGTTACCTCAAGCCCCACAGCGGCGGCGTTCATGACTTTGCCATTGAACGCCGGGACCGTTAGAGCACCCGAATCACGCGGTTGGGCTTAAAGCCAAAGTCAGCCGCTTTGCCTTTTCGGGCACGCGCCGCTCGCGCGTTGTTGAGGCTCCTGATCTCAAGGGTCTCCTCACGCGCCTTGCCACCACGCCCCACACCGGAGATGCTGATGCTGCGGGTGTAGACGGCGGCACCGGCCAGCTGGTCTTTATCGGCTAAGTCCAACAACATCAGGCCACGACCACCTTTGGGCATGTGCTTGAGTTCGGTCAGGTCAAAGGTAAGGATTCGACCATCCACGGAGGCGCAGGCCACGTGTGTCGCCATCTGCGCTTGCGGTCCCGCATCGCTTGTGACTTGAATCAGCAATGGACTCGGCTCATTAACCGTTGCACTTGGCGCCAGGTTCACAAACGCCTTACCCGCTTTTTGTCGGCTGGTCATGTCTTGGATTTGCGCCACAAAACCATAGCCGTCGCTGGTCGATAACAGGTATCCCGCATCCAATGGCCCAGCCATGTAGTGTGCGGCGGTGGCGCCAGACTCGAGCTCGATCAACGTGGTGATGGGCTGACCGTCGCCACGACCGCCAGGTAACGCAGACACCGGTAACGAATATGTGCGCCCGTTGCTCCCCAAAACAATGAGGGTGTCAACGGTGCGGCACTCGTAGGTGCCGCGCAAGGTGTCACCGGCTTTGAACGCAAACGCATCTGCTGCATGACCATGGCCCGTTCGCGTGCGCACCCAGCCCTTGTCTGACACCACAACGGTGACGGGCTCATCGATCACTTTGATCTCAGCAATCGCGCGCTTCTCTGCCTGCACGAGGGTGCGACGCTCATCGCCAAAGGCCTTGGCATCGCTCTCGATCTCTTTGATCATCAGACGCTTGAGGCTGCTTGGATTGTTCAAAATATCCTCAAGCTTGGCCTGATCGTCACGCAGTTTGCTGAGCTCCTGCTCAATCTTGATGGCCTCGAGCCGTGCCAGTTGGCGCAGGCGAATTTCAAGAATGTCCTCTGCTTGTCGCTCCGACAGTTTGAAGCGCGCCATCAAAGCATCTTTGGGCTCATCGCTCTGCCGAATGATGGCAATGACCTCGTCAATGTTCAGCAAGACGAGTTGCCGCCCTTCCAAAATATGGATCCGATCCAATACCTTGCTCAGCCGGTTTTCGCTGCGCTTCACGATGGTGTCTTGGCGGAAAGTGATCCACTCCGTCAGCATCGTGCGCAAAGACTTGGGCACCGGCTTACCATCGATGCCAACCATGGTCAGGTTGATGGAGCTGGAGGTCTCGAGGCTGGTGTGGGCCAGCAGTTGAGTGATCAACTCCGCCTGCGAGATGGTCCGCGTTTTGGGCTCAAACACCAGACGCACGGCGGCCTCTTTGCCGGATTCGTCGCGCACCACATCCAGCACGGCAAGCATGCTGGCCTTCAACTGGGTCTGGTCAGCCGTTAAGGCTTTTTTGCCCGTTTTAACTTTCGGGTTGGTGATCTCCTCAATCTCTTCCAACACGCGCTGTGTGCTGACACCCGGCGGGAGCTCGTTGACGACGAGTTGCCACTGTCCGCGCGCCAGGTCCTCGATGACCCAACGCGCGCGCACCTTCAGACTGCCTCGTCCGGTCTTGTAGGCCTGAGCGATGTCTGCCGCTGGGCTGATGATTTGACCGCCACCCGGGTAATCTGGCGCCGGTAAGCGCGCAAACAGCTCATCATCCGTGAGATGGGGACTTTTAATCAGCGCCACGCACGCATCAGCCACTTCACGCAGGTTATGGCTCGGAATCTCAGTTGCCATACCCACTGCAATGCCGCTTGCGCCGTTCAGCAGCGTAAACGGGAGCCTTGCTGGCAATTGGCGTGGCTCCTCTGTTGACCCATCGTAGTTGGGGATGAAGTCGACCGTACCCTCGTCAATCTCATCGAGCAACAACGTGGTGATCTTGGCGAGCCGGGCTTCGGTGTATCGCATCGCAGCAGCACCGTCACCATCACGGCTTCCGAAGTTACCTTGGCCATCAATCAGCGGATAACGCTGACTAAAATCTTGCGCCATGCGAACCAAGGCGTCATAAGCGGCCTGGTCACCGTGCGGGTGAAAACGGCCCAGCACATCACCCACCACGCGGGCTGATTTAACTGGCTTGGGCGCACCGCTACTCCCATGCCCCAGCCCCATGCGCTGCATCGCGTACAAAATTCGGCGCTGCACGGGCTTTTGACCGTCGCAAACATCGGGCAACGCGCGGCCCTTCACAACGCTGAGTGCGTATTCGAGGTAGGCCCGTTGCGCGTATGTGGCCAGCGTGTCCTCAGTACTGCCACCCATCGGCGGCTCAAAGGAGAGAAGATCGTCGCTCATTAGATATCCACCTCAATGTCGTCTGCATTCAGTTCCATCAACTCACGGCGTGCCGCGGCCTCACCCTTGCCCATGAGTTTGTTGAACTCCGCTTCGGTTCCGAGAACCCCGAGGTCGCCGAGCGTGACAGGCAACAACCGCCGCGTATCGGGATTCAAGGTGGTGTCCCACAATTGGACGGCACTCATTTCACCCAGACCTTTGAAACGTGAGATCGACCAACTGCTCTCGCGCACGTTGTCTTTGCGCAGCTTGTCGAGAATCGCCGTCAGCTCGCCCTCGTCGAGGGCATACATTTTTGCGGCCGGCTTCTTGCCACGTGCTGGGGCATCAACTCGGAACAGGGGTGGCCGAGCAACGTAAATATTCCCCGCCTCGATCAGTTTAGGAAAGTGCCGGAAGAACAACGTCAACAAAAGCACCTGAATGTGCGAGCCATCAACATCCGCGTCTGACAGGATGCAAATCTTGCCGTAACGCAGCCCCGAGAGATCTGGCGTGTCATTGGGGCCGTGGGGGTCGACGCCAATCGCAACAGCAATATCGTGGATTTCATTGTTAGCAAACAACCGATCGCGCTCAACTTCCCACGTGTTCAACACCTTCCCGCGCAGCGGCAGGATGGCCTGCGACTCTTTGTCTCGCCCCATCTTGGCACTGCCACCGGCGGAGTCACCCTCGACCAAAAAGAGTTCGTTATGGCTGAGGTCACGGCTTTCACAGTCGGTCAGCTTGCCCGGTAAAACGGCAACGCCCGAGCCTTTGCGTTTTTCAACCTTTTGCCCGGCCTTCTGGCGGCTTTGGGCCGCTTTGATGACCAGCTCTGCGAGCTTTTTGCCGTGCTCAACGTGCTGATTCAACCAAAGCTCAAGCGCTGGCCTGACGAAGCTAGAGACCAGACGCACGGCGTCTCGACTGTTGAGACGCTCCTTAATTTGCCCCTGAAATTGAGGGTCCAACACCTTGGCAGACAGCACGTAACTGGCCCGCGCAAAGACGTCCTCTGGCAACAGTTTGACGCCCTTTGGCAGCAGCGCGTGCAGCTCGATGAAGCTTTTGACAGCTGTGAACAAGCCGTCCCGCAAACCACTGTCATGCGTACCACCTGCCGAGGTGGGTATGAGGTTGACGTAACTCTCTCGAACCGGTTGCCCCTCCTCGGTGAACGCGACGCACCAGGTTGCCCCTTCGCCTTCTGCAAAACTGTCGCTCGCATTGTCGGCAAAGCCTTCACCATCGAAAAGCGGAATCACAGGATCGGCTTGGATGTTTTGCGTCAGGTAATCGCGCAAGCCGCCTTTGTACTGCCATTGCTGCGTCTCGCGATTTTTTTCTTGCTCAAGCGTCACAATGACGCCCGGCATCAACACCGCTTTTGAACGCAACAAATGTGTCAGCTCGTTGAGGGGGATGACGCTGCTTTCGAAATACGATGCTTGCGGCCAAACTCGCACACTGGTGCCCGTTTTGCGGTCTCCCGCTTGGTTGGGGCGCAGGGTGAGGGGTTCAATCACATCCCCTTTTGAAAAGACAAGCGTGGCCACTTGTCCTTCGCGATAACTCGTCACCTCCAGCCGCGTTGACAGCGCATTGGTAACACTCACACCGACCCCGTGCAACCCGCCAGAAAAACTATAGGCGCCCCCTTTGCCTTTGTCGAACTTGCCGCCCGCGTGCAGGCGTGTAAAAACGAGTTCAACGACGGGGGCTTTCTCCTCGGGGTGCATGCCAAAGGGAATGCCCCGACCATCGTCTTCAATCGTTACCGAGCCATCGGCGTGAAGCACCACTTTGATGCGCTTACCGTGACCCGCGAGCGCCTCGTCCGCCGCGTTGTCGAGCACCTCTTGAATGATGTGGAGCGGGTTGTCGGTGCGTGTGTACATGCCCGGTCGTTGTTTGACGGGCTCAAGACCCTTCAACACACGGATGGAGCCCTCGCCGTAATCCGCGCCGACAGTTGTGGAGTTAGCAGTTTGTTTGGTGGCCATGGGCAGAAATTGTAGCGAAGACAGAACTCAGAAGCTGTATATTTAAACACCACTGATTAAAAAATCAGTTCCCAACGCGCCACTGGCGCTGACACGCCATCACCCAATTCGATACATTATGGGTATGAAAGTTTCGACCCAATCCCTGAGCGCGGCGCAAATCCTGATCTGCGGTGCCACCATCGTGACCCTTTCCATGGGCGTGCGTCACGGCTTTGGCTTATGGCTACAACCCATCACCCAAGCGCAAGAGTGGAACCGCGAGACGTACTCTTTGGCCATGGCGATTCAGAACCTGTCGTGGGGTTTCTTCGGTATCTTTGCGGGCATGGCCGCGGACCGTTTTGGCGCTTTCCGCGTCTTGATGGGTGGTGCCTTGCTTTACGCATTGGGCCTATTCGGCATGGCGACCGCGTCCACCCCCTTCCTGTTTTCAATGACGGCAGGCGTGTTGATCGGTGCGGCACAGGCAGGCACGACATACGCCGTGATCTACGGTGTCATTGGCCGCAACATATCCGCCGACAAGCGATCGTGGGCAATGGGTGTTGCCGCTGCAGCCGGCTCATTCGGGCAGTTTTTAATGGTGCCAATCGAAGGCCAATTGATCTATCAATTTGGATGGCAGAACGCCCTGATCATGCTGTCTATCGCCGTCTTACTGATCCTGCCGCTGGCTTACGGCCTGCGGGAGCCCGCCTTCAGGGGCGGCGCCGCACCCGTGCGGGAACAAACGATTCTGCAGGCCCTGCGGGAAGCCGCCCGTTACCCCAGTTTTCAATTGCTCATGGCGGGCTATTTTGTTTGTGGCTTTCAAGTGGTGTTCATTGGCGTTCACATGCCCAGCTACCTGCGTGACCATGACTTCCCACCCCACGTGGCCAGTTATGCGCTGGCGCTGATTGGCCTGTTCAACGTGGTGGGCACATATGCTGCCGGCGTACTGGGCCAAAAGCTCGCAAAACGCAAAATTCTTGCCGCCATTTATATGGGGCGCGCGGTGGTCATATCGGTGTTTCTCGCGGCACCACTGACGCCCACCAGCGTCTACATCTTCTCCGCAGTCATGGGCGTGCTGTGGCTCTCGACGGTCCCGCCAACCAACGCGATCGTGGCGGGTATTTTTGGCGTACAACACCTGAGTATGCTGGGCGGGTTTGTTTTCTTTTCGCACCAAATCGGTAGCTTCTTGGGGGTCTGGCTGGGTGGCTTCTTGTACGACGCGACGGGTAACTATGACGTGGTGTGGGGCATCGCTATTGCCTTGGGCATCGCGGCCGCTCTCCTGAACCTGCCCATCAAAGAAAACAGCATCACACGCGCACCGGCCGCCGCCAGCGCAGCCTGAGCATATGACCACACGCCTCAAAAAAGCATCGGTCTGGGCATCCATAGCCGCCGCTCTGGGCGCTGTGTTTGCCCTTTACCGCGACCCAATGTTGATGGTGACCCTTGCAGATCAACTGTGGAGTTGCTTTTAAATGACCGCACAATCGCATGGCTGGGGTGCGATTGCCCCCTGGGTTGCGCGCTGGGCGCATCTCGTCCCCTCAAACGGCCACGTGTTGGACGTCGCCAGCGGTGCCGGCCGCCACAGCCTTTACTTCGCCACTCAGGGCCATCCTGTCACGGCTGTCGACCGCGATGCCGACGCGTTGATCAGCCTGCAAGCACGGCACGCCGCACTCCCCAAGCCAGCCGGTCGCCTGAAAACGCTTTGCGCTGACATTGAAAATGCGCCGTGGCCACTGTCTGAAACCTTCGATGCCATCGTCATGACCAACTACCTCTGGCGCCCGCTGTGGCCCGCGCTGCGCTCGGCCCTGGCTCCCGGGGGTGTCTTGGTGATGGAAACGTTCGCCCTGGGGCAAGAGACCATTGGCAAACCCAGCCGCCCCGCTTTCTTGCTCGCCCCGGGGGAAGCGCTCCAGTTGGCCGGTGACCTCAGAGTCGTCGCCTATGAGGATGGGTTTGAGCCACCATCCGAGGCAAGTCCAACGGGGCGCTACGTCCAACGATTAACAGCGACAAGCCCCGGCACACCGTCTTCCCCACTGGGTAGAATGTGAGCTTTACCAAAACCGACCAAGTTGATCCCATGCAAATGATTACCGGCAGCATCGTTGCACTCATTACCCCCATGCGTCCCGATGGCGCTGTTGACTACGATGGCCTGCGCAAGCTGATCGACTGGCACATTGAACAAGGCACGAACTGCATCGGTGCCGTCGGTACCACCGGCGAGTCCCCAACGGTAACCGTGGAAGAGCACTGCGAAATCATTCGCGTCTCGGTGGAGCAAGCGCGTGGGCGTGTTCCTATCATGGCCGGCTGTGGTGCGAACTCCACCGCCGAAGCCATCGAGCTTGCTAAATACGCGAAAGCCGTTGGTGCAGACTGCCAACTGCAGGTTGTCCCCTACTACAACAAACCCACACAAGAGGGCATCTATCAGCACTTCAAAGCGATTGCCGAAGCGGTTGATCTCCCTGTTGTGCTTTACAACGTCCCTGGCCGAACCGTCGCCGATATGGCCCACGATACGGTCATCCGGCTGGCGCAGCTACCGGGTATCGTTGGCATCAAGGAGGCGACTGGCGATATCGCGCGTGCCTTGAACCTCATCAAAGACGCCCCCAAAGATTTTGCAATTTACTCAGGCGATGACCCCACAGCAGTCGCGTTGATTTTGCTGGGCGGGCACGGCAACGTTAGCGTGACAGCCAACGTCGCGCCAAAAGCCATGAGCGAAATTTGCGCCGCCGCTTTGGCTGGTGACGCCAAAACAGCCGCCGCCAAGCAGCTGGCGCTGATGCCGTTGCACAAAGCCATGTTCATCGAAGCCAATCCAATTCCAGTCAAGTGGGCTGCGGCACGCATGGGCTTGTGCCAGCCGTCACTGCGCTTGCCCCTCACGCCGCTGTCAGCAAACTGCCACGCCACAGTGGAGGCCGCTCTCAAGACTTGCGGTCTGATCTAACACAACCGAATGGAATCCATGACCCAAGTCACACGGCCCCTAACAATGCGTCACATCAACCGCGCGATCATTTGCGCCATCGCCGCGACCGCCCTCACAGGTTGTTCGGTACTCGATGGCGACAAAATTGACTACAAAACCAGCAAACGTGGCAACAGCTTAGAGGTACCACCAGACCTGACCCAGATCGCAAACGACGGCGCGTTCCAATCATCGGGCACCGTGCAGGCATCCACTTTCAATGCGCGCACCGGAAAAACAGATGCACCGGCTGCGGCCAACGCGGTTGGTGACGTGCGCATCGAGCGCGCAGGCAACCAGCGTTGGTTGGTCGTTAAGCGCCCCCCCGAAAAGCTCTGGGACAGCCTTGAAGAGTTTTGGCAAGACAGTGGCTTCTTGCTCAATGTGAGCCGCCGCGATATCGGCATCATGGAGACTGACTGGGCTGAAAACCGCGCCAAGTTGCCATTGGATTTCATCCGCGAGTCGTTGGGCAAGTTGTTGGACACACTCTATTCAACGGGTGAACTGGATAAATTCAGAACCCGAATGGAGCGCAACGGCGCAGGCGAAACCGAGATCTACATTTCGCACCGCGGCATGATTGAGGTGTACACCGGCGGCGCCAACCAGGAGACCCGTTGGCAACCGCGCCCCGCTGACCCGGAGCTTGAAAATGAATTTTTGCGCCGTGTGATGTTGCGCCTGGGCGCGACGGACGCGGAAGCCGCGCAGGCCGTTGTGAAGTCGGCAGCAACGCCCAAAGCCAGTGTCTCCACGCAAGGTGAACGGGTGTCACTGCAACTCACCGACACCGCTGAGCGTGCTTGGCGTCGTCTCGGCTTGGCACTCGATCGCACTGGCTTCACCGTTGAGGATCGCGATAAAACCAAAGGCGTTTACTTTGTCCGTTACGTCGATGAGGGTGATGACAAGGCAGAGCCTGGCTTCTTCTCAAAGCTGTTCGGTCAGAAAAAGGCAGACGCCATTGCCTTGCAATACCAAGTGGTGCTGACCACCACTGGCGCACAAAATGAGGTGCGCGTACTGGATGCCGCTGGCAAGCCTGTGGACGCCAACTTGGCAAAACGAATGCTTAGCCTGTTGGCAGCTGATTTAAAGTAAGTCAGCCTCCAACCAGCCGGCTTCGTACCACTCTGAGACCAAGGCCTGCGCATCCTCACTGAGGGATGCCAGGCCTTTTGTGTTGATACAACGGTCATTCGCAAGCTGTTGAAGAACCACAAAGTCCTGCCCTGCAGCGAGGTAACTCTCGCCGTTAATGAAGACGTGCTGATCGTCATAAAGCAGTTTTGTTTTGGCGCTCACGCGCAAGGGGACGTCCGCCGAAAAGGCCATCGCAGGCGCCTCGAACCACACACCCGGCTTCGGCTCCGTCATCACCTCACCGAGTGCACATTCAAGCGCATTGGGGACGGCTAGCATTTCCTGGATGGCATCGCGTGCGAAAGCGCCTATTGCGCCGGGCATGCGCGCCGGTGTGGCCGTCGCCGCTTGATCAGCATCGGCGTAGAGGGCCTCATCTTCGAACATTTCCCCCATCCGTAGCAGCACCTCGTTGGCGAGTCCTGCCCGCGCTGGGGCACGAAAACCGACGGATACCGTCATGCAATCCGCACCTTGCGCGATACCGTCATGCGCCCATTTCGGTGGCAAGTAAAGCATGTCACCCGGTGCCAGTAGGTGGGTCTCGGTGGGCTCAAAGTTGGCCAATATCTTCAGCGGCATGCCGGGCACCAGCGACAGGTCTTGTTGAGGTCCAATTTGCCATTTACGGGTCCCCGAAATCTGGAGCAGGAACACGTCATAGCTGTCAAAGTGCGGTCCAACGCCACCCCCATCTGTGGCCCATGACACCATGATGTCGTCAAGTCGGGCATCGGGCAAAAATCGAAACGCGTTCAATACGGCAGCGACGCGGGCATCATGCGCTTCGACCCCTTGCACCAACAGAGTCCACGCGTCGGCTTTGACAGCGCCCAAAGTGCGCGCACTAAACGGCCCATGCCGCAGCGACCAGTCCTCGCCCTTGCGCGCAATCAAGCGGGACTCAACGCCCTCTTTGCCCGCCAGTTGAAACAAGTTTTTTTGACTGAGTCGCAGATCTGATACGTCCATCGCACCCCGTATGAGCAATGGCCGTTTCTGCCAGTGCGCTGCCATGAATTGGTTTGCGCTGAGGCCTGCCAGCAAGGGTTGCGGTTGATCGAGGTCGTGTGGCATTTGTGCAGTCGGTTGGTGGCGTCGCGCCAGGTTCATGGGACAATTGTCCTATGAAAATTACGGAACAATGTGTCGTTGGCCTGAGCTGGACACTGAAAGATACGCTCGGCGAGGTTTTGGATGAGACCCAAGAACCCATCGAATTTTTGGTCGGAGGTGATGACCTGCTACCAAAACTTCAAGACGCCCTGATGGGCAAAGCAGCAGGCGCCCGTGTTGAGCTGCAAATAGAGCCTGAAGACGCTTTTGGTGATTACAACGAGACCCTCGTGTTCCTAGAGGCGCGCGACCTGTTCCCCGACAACCTCGAGGAGGGCATGGTCTTTGAAGGCCTGCCGAAAGGGTGTAACGCAGAGGCCCCGAAGGACAAGCTGTTTTTTGTTTCAGACATCTACCCCAAACACGTGGTTTTGGACGGCAACCACCCGCTGGCAGGGATCGCAATCCGAATTCACGCCAAGGTTGAGAGCGTGCGCGAGGCAACAGTGTCTGAGGTCGGCGCTGGCACCTTGGGCACCGGTTTCTTGAAACTGGCGGAAACCCAGCCGACCGAGCCGCCCCACGTCCACGGCCCCGACTGCGGCCATCTGCATTAGGCCATTTGCAAATCGCAAATGTCTACTGGCGCCCCGTTGAGCCGTAGCCACCCGTCGCCCGCTCACTGACCTCAGCGAACGCTGACACCACATTAAAGGTGGCCTGCACAACCGGCACGATGACCAGTTGTGCGATGCGCTCCATCGGCTCAATCGTGAACGCCACATCGGTGCGGTTCCAGGCACTGACCATCAGCTGGCCTTGGTAGTCACTGTCAATCAAGCCGACCAAGTTACCCAAAACGATACCGTGCTTGTGCCCCATTCCAGAGCGAGGCAGGATCATGGCGGCGTAATTGGGGTCTGCAAGATAGAGCGCCAAACCCGTTGGCACCAACTGCCAGGCGTTTGGCGCCAACGTCAGCGGCTCACTCAGACACGCACGGAGGTCGAGTCCGGCACTACCCGGGGTGGCATACGCGGGCATGGCCGAGCGCAAGCGCTCGTCCATGATTTTGATATCAACTTGCATCACTGCCCCATCGCATCGCTGTTACTCTGCCTTCTTCTCTTGTCCCATGTCGAGGTTCGGTGCCGGCTCGTCCTCTGCGTCGGCGTTCGGTAACTGAAGATCACCGTCACCCGCAGGCAACTCAAGCGCAGGCGCCGCGCCATAGTCGACCGTATCGATATCCAACATGTTCTCGACCTGGTCAGCGCTGAGGCGCTTGACCTTGGTGATCCCCCCCGAGACGATCTCTGGATTGATCATAATGACGGCAACCATGATCAGCTGCAGGATGATGAACGCAATCGAGCCTTTGTAAATTTGCCCCGTCGTGACGGCAGGGATTGTCTTCTTGGTGATCACATCGACATAGTCGTGTCGTGCCGCCACGCTGCGCAAGTAGAACAGCGCAAAACCGAACGGCGGCGTCAGGAACGAGGTCTGCATGTTCATGGCCAAGATGATGCCGAACCAAATCAGGTCAATGCCCATCTTTTCAGCCACCGGCGCCAACATTGGGATCACGATAAAAGCGATCTCAAAGAAGTCGATGAACATACCCAGCGTGAAGACCAAGAAATTCACAAAAATCAGGAATCCAAGCGCCCCACCGGGCAGCTTCGAGAACAGGTGTTCCACCCAAATATGACCGTCAGCTGCATTGAATGTGAAGCTGAAGACCGTTGAACCAATCAGGATGAACATCACAAAAATTGACAGGCGTGTGGTGCTCTCTAGGGCACCTTTGAGCACCTTCAGGCTCAATCGACCACGCGTCATAGCCATGAGGAATGCACCTGCGGCGCCCATCGCACCGCCCTCGGTTGGTGTGGCGATACCCAAGAAGATGGTTCCCAGCACCAAGAAAATCAGCACCAAGGGTGGGATCAAAACGAAGGTGACCTGCTCAGTCAGACGTGACAACAAACCCATTCGCGTGACACGGTTCAACATGGCCAATAGCAAGGCCAAGATGCTGGCTGATGCGACTGACATGATGAACACCTCATCAGCGGGTGAAGGTGTTGTGCGACCTGTCATGTACTGCATGAAAGACTCGTGCACCTGAGACCAGGCATAACCAGCAGCGGTACAAAACACCATCAGAACCAACAGGGACCAGTGGCCGGTGCTGCCGTTTTTCTCGGTATAGATGCGGGCCTCTTGCGGCAAGGCAGGCACCCATTTGGGCTTCACAATGGCGACTGCCGCAATGAACAGCAGATACAGACCAATCAACATCAGGCCGGGGATCAACGCGCCTTGGTACATGTCACCAACTGAGCGGCCCAGCTGGTCAGCCAACACGATCAACACCAATGACGGCGGCAGCGCCTGCGCCAACGTGCCAGAAGCCGTGATCGTGCCCGTGGCAATGGTGCGGTTGTAGCCATAGCGCAGCATGATGGGCAGTGAAATAAGACCCATCGAAATCACGGCAGCGGCCACCACACCGGTGGTTGCTGCCAGCAGCGCACCCACCAAAATCACAGCCACTGCCAAGCCGCCGCGAACGGGACCAAACACCTGCGCAACCGTCTCGAGCAATTCTTCAGCCATGCGGCTGCGCTCAAGAATAATGCCCATCAGCGTGAAAAACGGAATAGCCAGCAAGGTCTCATTGCCCATGATGCCGGCGACTCGTAACGGCAACGCTTGGAAAAGGACGTCTGGAATCAGATCGATTTCCATTCCCAAGAAGCCAAAGGCCAAGCCCGTGGCGGCAAGCGAGAAGGCAACAGGGAACCCCATCATCAAGAAGACGAGCAACCCGACAAAAAGAACGGGGACGAAATTAACTTGTAAAAATTCAACCATATTGATTCCCCTTACGCTTCAGTCGCGACAGGGTCTGCCTCTTTGTGTGCCAAAACATCTGGACCGTCGAAATACAGAAATTCAATTCGCTTGATCAACTCTGACAGCCCTTGGAGTGCCAGCAGCGAGAAGCCTGCGACGATGAATGCGTAAAGCGGCCATCGAATCAAACCACCGGGGTTGAATGAGGTTTCACCCGAGTTATAGGCCTGCATGAGCACCGGCCATGCCAAAGTAAACATCAAGTAGCAAAGGGGGAACAAAAAGACGATGATGCCAATCACGTCAACCCAGTTGCGCCCACGGGCAGTGAATTTATTCGATAAGAAATCAATACGCACATGAACGTTTCGCAGGAATGCGTAACCGGCACCAAGGGTGAACACGGCTGCGAAGAGGTACCACTGAATCTCCAACAGGGCGTTGGAGCCGATACCAAAGGAGTAACGCGCCAGGGCGTTACCGGCACTGATCAGCGTGGAGGCCAAGATCATCCAGATTGAGATTTGGCCAACGAAGATATTGAGTTCGTCGATAAATCGACTGAGCACACGTAGGAATTTCATAAGGAACCGCTCGCTTCAATTTCACTGGGCGTCATCATATAGCCGATTGTTCACCCTGCTCGAGACAAAATTTTCATAGGCTTTGAATAAAACACAAAACCCCGCAATAGCGGGGTTTTGTACGCACTCAAAAACCGGAAATTACAGGTTCTTGATCTGTGACTGCATGAAGCGGTCAAAGGTGCCTTCGGTCAACTGGAACCACTGGTTTTGGTCCTTGCGGAAACCACGGTAATCAGCGTAGATCTTCTTCCAGTCTGCGTTGGTATCGCTCAACTCGTCGTAAGACTTCATGGCAGCTTTGAAAGCTGTCGTCATGACGTCTTTCGGCATTGCACGGACCTTTGTACCGGTTGCGAGCAATTCCTTGAGCGCTTTCGGGTTGAGGGTGTCGTACTTGGCCTGCATATCGACGTGAGCGTACGTGGCAGCGGCCTGCACGATGGCTTGGTAGTCTTTTGACAGCTTGTTGAAGGCGTCCTTGTTGATGAGGACGTCCAACTCAGGACCGCCTTCCCACCAGCCGGGGTAGTAGTAGAAAGGCGCCACTTTGTTGAAGCCCAGCTTCTGATCGTCGTAAGGACCGACCCACTCAGCTGCATCGATCGTGCCTTTTTCGAGGGCTTGATAAATCTCGCCGCCAGGAACGTTCAGCGGTTGACCGCCGATTTTGCCGAAGATCGTGCCGCCGAAACCACCCAAGCGCATCTTGAGGCCCTTGATGTCAGCCATGCTCTTGATTTCTTTGCGGTACCAGCCACCCATTTGGGCACCTGTGTTGCCCGCAGGGAAGTTGACCATGTTGTAACCGGCGTAGAAGTCACGCATCAGCTTGCCGCCGTTGCCATGGAACATCCAGGCGGTACGCTGGCGGCTGTTCATGCCGAAAGGAATGGCACAGCCCAGCGCAAAAGCGGGGCTCTTACCAAAGAAGTAATAAGGTGCCGTGTGCGCCACCTCAACCGTACCCTGCTGAACACCGTCAACCACGCCGAACGCGGGCATCAATTCGCCACCCGCGTGCACGGAAATCTGGAACTTGCCGCCAGTCATGTCGCTGACCTTTTGCGCGAACACTTCAGCGCCGCCAAAAATGGTGTCGAGCGCTTTAGGGAAGCTTGATGCCAGGCGCCAACGGATGGTTTCTTGTGCGTTGACGATTGCGGGCGCAGCGCCTGCAGCCAGCACGCCAGCCATACCAGCGTTTTTAATTAAGGAACGACGATCCATATCGATTGACTCCGATTGTTTTCAAAAATAGTGACGGCTTTGGATAACCAAACCGCCGCGAGACTAAAGCTAGTCAACGGCCATTGTAGGGAAGACACTCAGTGGTTTTCTTGGGGGTTTTCCCTTGTAGAACCCCTGCATGATCAAAGGGAATCGCTTGAAACACCCTAGCGACGCCGTTTCGAGGACGTTTGAAATTCGGTCACGCAATCATTAAAAATATCAATAAAAACGCTTTGTGATTGCGGAATGGATGCCAGCGTCGGTCAAACCCACCCGTTCCAGCAATTTGGCAGGGTCACCATGCTCAATGAACTGATCAGGCAGGCCGAGCGTCAGAACCGGATGGCTTTGCTTTTTGCCTAGCATGTAAGCCGCGACCGCCTCACCCGCCCCGCCGGCGATGGCGCCTTCCTCGATCGTCACGATGGCCTCGTGCGTGGCGAGCACGTCATCGAGCAGCGCCTCATCGAGCGGCTTCGCCCACCGCATATTCACAAGCGTCAGGTCCAGCGCCTCTGCCGCAGGCTTCGCCGCTTGCAGGAGCGTGCCGAACGCCAAAACAGCGACCCGGCGACCGGTGCGCACGACTTCTCCCTTGCCGTAAGGCAGAGGTACCAAGTCCTTTCCTGCGTCAACACCGGTGCCGCTGCCGCGTGGATAGCGAACCGCGACGGGGTGATCACAGGCGAATGCGGCGCTCAACAGCTGACGGCATTCCCGCTCGTCGGATGGGCAGGCAATTGCCACATTGGGGATACACCGCAAAAACGGGATATCGTAGGCGCCCGCATGGGTCGCCCCATCGGCGCCCACCAACCCCGCACGGTCGAGCGCGAAGACAACCGGTAAATTTTGCAAGGCCACATCGTGGATCAACTGGTCATAGGCACGCTGCAAGAAGGTGGAGTAGATCGCCACAACCGGCTTCATTCCGTCACAAGCGAGCCCGGCAGCAAAAGTCACGGCATGCTGCTCGGCAATGCCAACGTCAAAGTAGCGGGCGGGGAATCGGTCGGCAAAGCCCACCATACCGGAGCCCTCTCGCATCGCTGGCGTGATGCCGACCAAGCGTTTGTCGGCGGCGGCCATGTCGCACAGCCAGTCGCCAAACACCGCTGAAAAAGTGGGCTTCGACGGCGTCGTTGATTTTTGGATGCCGACCGCCGGGTCAAACTTACCGGGGCCGTGGTACAGGACTGGATCCGCTTCGCCGTGGTACAGGACTGGATCCGCTTCGGCGAGTTTGTAACCTTGGCCTTTTTTCGTCACAACGTGCAAAAACTGTGGGCCAGAGAGGTTTTTAAGATTCTCAAGCGTGGGAATCAGCGAGTCGAGGTCGTGCCCATCGATGGGGCCGATGTAATTGAAACCAAATTTTTCAAACAGAGTCGCGGGCACCACCATGCCTTTGGCACTGAGTCGCGGGCACCACCATGCCTTTGGCACTCTCTTCGATGCGTTTGGCAAGCTCAAACAAGGGGGGCGCATTTTTCAGCACACGCTTGCCCACATCTTTGGCCGCAGAGTAAAACTGACCACTCATCAGCTGCGCCAAATACCGGTTGAGGGCACCCACCGGGGGCGAAATCGACATGTCGTTGTCGTTCAAAATGACCAACAGTTTGCCATCCTCAACGCCTGCGCAGTTCATGGCCTCGAAAGCCATTCCAGCGGTTAATGCGCCGTCGCCGATCACCGCGATGCTGTGGCGCTCAGAGCCCTGAAGTTTGGCGGCAACCGCCATGCCCAAGGCCGCTGATATCGAGGTTGACGAATGCGCGGTGCCAAACGCATCAAACTCGCTCTCGCTGCGGACCGGGAAGCCACTGATGCCCCCCAACTGGCGAAGGGTCGCCATGCGGTCGCGCCGGCCGGTCAGAATTTTGTGTGGATAGGTTTGATGCCCGACATCCCAAACCACGCGGTCATCAGGCGTGTTGAACACGTAATGGAGCGCGACGGTTAATTCCACCGTGCCGAGGTTGGAGCCGAGATGCCCACCCGTTTTTGAAACACTGTCCAGTACGTATTGACGCAGTTCTGATGCCAGGGCGGGCAATTGCGCGCGACTTAATCGGCGCAGATCCGATGGGCCATCGATGGATCTCAACAATTCAGACATCAACTACTTTCTTTTCGTATTTTTAGTGTGCGTTACTGTAGCGCAGCCAGCGAGACGCCCTGACGCTAGTGGGTTCTGGCCACCACGTGACGGGCCAGCGCACGCAAAGCCACCGCATTGGACAGATCCGCAGATTCGAGCGCATCAATCGCCTCGTCAATCAACTGATCCGCATAGCCTTTGGCCGCTTCCAAGCCCATCAAAGCCACAAACGTTGGCTTGTTGTCCGCAACGTCCTTGCCCGCGGTTTTACCGAGCGTTGCTGTGTCTGCGATGACATCCAAAACGTCATCAACAACCTGGAATGCAAGTCCCACACGCTGACCGTAGACCTCAAGCGCTGCTTGTTGCGGCGCTTGGATATGCCCGCAGAGCCCGCCCATGGCGACCGCCGCGCGCAAAATCGCCCCGGTTTTGAGGGCATGCATACGCTCCAGCGCGGGTTGATCAAGGGTCTGCCCGACGCTGGCCAAATCAATGGCTTGACCGCCCGCCATACCGAGTGCGCCAGCCGCTTCGGCCAGACGCTGGACCCACCCCAGACGCCATGCGGCTGGGATATCGGCGTGACCGCCCAACAAACAATCGAAAGCCTGGGCTTGCAACGCATCACCGGCCAGGAGCGCTTGCGCTTCGCCAAACTGCACGTGCACGGTGGGTTTTCCGCGGCGCAGCACATCGTTGTCCATGCAAGGCATGTCGTCGTGCACCAAGGAGTAGGCGTGGATGAACTCAACCGCGCAGCCCGCGCGCATCGCCGCCTCCCGAACCATCGGGCTCAAGGACTCGAAGGGTGCTTGGTTGATGGCCTCGCAGGCGGCAATCGCCAACAGAGGCCGGAGGCGCTTGCCGCCACCGGTGACGCTGTAACGCATCGCCTCACCGAGCGGCTGCGGTGCGCCTGCAGGCAACCACTGGTCGAGCGCCAGATCGACTTCATCGATCCGACGGGTTGTCCACGCTTTTAGATCAAAGTCAGTGCTTGAGCTCACGCATCACGCTCCCATGCCTTGGCCTGTTCGCCTTCCATAACCTTGACCTGGCTCTCGATGGCATCCAACTGTGCGCGGCAGTAAGTCAGCAATTCAGCCCCCCGCTGGTAGTGCACGAGCAACTGATCAAGGGGTAGTTGCCCCGACTCAAGTAACTCAGTCAGTGACTCCAACTCCGCCACTGCGGCCTCATAGCTCTCGGGGGGGTGGGTGGCAGGGGCGTTTTTTTTGGGCATGTCGGGCTCAGGGTTGGCTGTCGATGCTTCATTTTAGATGGCAATCTGGCGACAGCCAGGTCACTGAAAATCACCATACGGTTCCCTCAAGAAGTTGGATGGGCTAAAATCTTGGGTTGCCCCGCAATCATTAGGAGTTTGCCGCAACCGTTGGCATTCATTTCGTGTAGCAATACACCTTCCCTGCCCCTTCATAGGGGGAGTCTATAGGTCAGGATCACCATGTCTGATTTAAGTCTTCAACTTCAGCAGGCCAAGAGTCAACTCTCGGTTTCTACGTATTTTGATGAAGCGCTGTTTAAGCGCGAGATGGAAACCATCTTCCAGTCCGGGCCCCGCTACGTCGGGCATCGGCTAGCGGTTCCCGAACGGGGCGACTACTTCAGTTTGGCTCAGGAAGGTCACGGGCGCGCCCTCGTCCATGGCGCAAATGGTATCGAGCTGCTCTCCAACGTCTGTCGCCACCGGCAGGCCGTGATGTTGAACGGCCGTGGCAACCTGTCCGCCACAAAGCCGGGCAGCGCGGGGGGAAACATCGTCTGCCCACTGCACCGTTGGACCTATAACGACAGCGGCAGTCTGCTGGGCGCACCGCATTTCGCACAGGACCCCTGCCTCAACCTGAACCGATACAAACTGCGCGAATGGAACGGCCTGCTGTTTGAGGACAACGGTCGTGACATTCAAAGCGACCTCCAAAATCTCGGCCCACGCAGCGCGCTGAATTTTGATGGCTTCGTGCTCGATCACGTTGAGATGCACGAATGCAACTACAACTGGAAGACCTTCATTGAGGTCTACCTTGAGGACTACCACGTCGAGCCCTTCCACCCCGGCTTGGGTAATTTCGTGACGTGTGATGACCTGACATGGGAGTTTGGCCGTGACTACTCGGTGCAAACAGTCGGCATCACCAACCTGCGCAAGAGCGGCAGCCCTGCCTATGCCCGTTGGCATGACGTGCTCATGCAATACAACCAAGGCACCCTACCCGCTTACGGAGCCATTTGGCTCACGTATTACCCGCACATCATGATTGAGTGGTACCCGCACGTGCTCACGGTGTCAACCCTTTACCCCATCTCACCCGAGCGGACCATGAACGTGGTGGAGTTTTTCTACCCAGAAGAAATTTCAGCATTCGAGCGCGAATTTGTTGAGGCGCAACGCGAGGCCTACATGGAAACAGCGGTTGAGGACGATGAAATCGCCGAGCGAATGGATGCCGGCCGTCGCGCGCTGTGGCAACGCGGTGACAATGAGGTTGGTCCTTACCAAAGCCCCATGGAAGATGGCATGCAGCACTTCCACGAATGGTATCGACGCACGCTGAACATGCCCGATAACGCCTAACCCAAAGCGGGTCTTGTGGCCCGACCCCATGCCATCAACAAAGCAATCCTTATGGATGCTGCTTGCAGCGTTTCTGTTCGCCACGATGGGGGTGTGCGTCAAATTTGCATCAGCGTACGTTCACAGCTTTGAAATTGTGATGGTTCGGGGCGCCATCGGCGTTCTGGCACTTGCTTGGTGGTACCGACGCGAGGGCCTTGCGTTCTACAAAACGACGCGGCCGGGTATGCATCTCTGGCGCAACGTGGTCGGCGTGACCTCTTTGTGTTGCTGGTTTTACGCGATCGGCGAGATCCCCTTGGCGACTGCCATGACCCTCCAATACATGAGCAGCGTTTGGATGGCGGTATTCATGTTCGCCGCAGCCTTAATGATGCAAAGCCAACGTGATGGCATGCGTCAGCAAGGCCCGTTATTCGCCAGCATTTTGTTGGGCTTCATCGGTGTTGCCTTGCTGCTGCGCCCCACCTTCTCTGAAGATCAGGGTTTTGCCGCCATCATCGGCCTCCTGTCAGGCATCATCTCAGCGTTGGCTTATTTGCAGGTCGCGGCAATGGCGCGCGCCGGTGAGCCTGACGCCCGCGTCGTGCTCTATTTCTCAGTGGGTGCCGCCGTGACCGGTTTGGGCGGCACCCTTTTTGTGGGCTTCAGTCCGCTGAGTTGGGCCGCCGTCGGCTGGCTTCTACCGGTTGGCCTGTTGGCGGTGTTGGGTCAGATTTGCCTGACCCGCGCCTACGCATCGGGCGCCACGTTACTGGTTGCCAATCTGCAATACTCAGGCATTGTGTTTGCCAGTTTTTACAGCATCATTTTGTTTTCAGAGGTGTTGCCGCTGTTCAGCTGGGTGGGCATGGGTCTGATCATCTGCGGCGGCATTTGGGCGACGCTGCTGCGACGCAGTGCCCCCGCCGTTGCAGACAAAACGCCACCGTCCACCCTGTCCTCAAATCACCCAAGTCGAGGTTGACATGTACCCCCTGATTATTCAAGTTGATGAACTGATGCAGTACCCCTCCAGCGGCCGCCCGGTGGTCGTGTTGGATTGCAGCTTTGACCTCATGAACCCGCCGGCTGCCGATGAGGCCTTTCGCTCAGCGCACATTGCGGGCGCCTACGCCGCCAACCTCGATACCCATCTAAGCACGCATGACCTGTCACTGGCGGTCAACGGTGGACGACATCCGCTGCCAACGCGGGCGGTGTTCGCACAAACGCTGGGCAATTGGGGCATCACGCCCGATACACAAGTTGTGGTCTATGACCGCAATGGCCAAAATTACTGCGGACGCGCCTGGTGGATGCTGAAATGGTGCGGCCACGATGCTGTTGCTATTTTGGATGGTGGCTTCAGCGCCTGGCAAAAGGCAGGGGGCGCAGTGGCCTCAGGGCCTGCGTCCTTACCCCCGCCCTCAGCGCCTTACCCCGTCGGGACACCCCGCGTGTCACCGATCGATATGGGCCTTGTGATGTCTCGATCGATATGGGCCTTGTGATATCTCGGATGGACACCGCACAAACCATCGTTGATGCCCGCGCGCCCGCACGATTCCGGGGTGAGGTGGAACCGCTCGACCCCGTCGCCGGTCATATCCCCGGCGCACTCAATTTGCCGTTCACCGAAAACTTTGATGCCGATGGCCGCTTCAAATCCGCCGACACGCTGCGCCAAATGTGGCTGACCCTGCTGGGTGAGCGTGATCCATCGCAGGTCGTGATGCACTGTGGCAGTGGCGTGAGCGCCGTGCCCAATGTGGTTTCAATGTTGTTGGCGGGTCTGCCACTCCCCGCCCTGTATGCGGGCAGTTGGAGCGAATGGAGCCGCGACCCTTCAACACCAAAAACCAAGGGCGCTTGATCGCCAGCGTCAGTGGGCGTGGCCGTGCGCCCACTCGCCCACTGCAAAGACCAACGCAATGCCCAGTAGCAGCCACAGCAATTGGGCGCCTGAGTCTTTGAGGGTCGCCTGGCGCTGCAGCTGGGGGATCAGGTCAGCCAGAGCCACGTAGATGAAACTGCTGGCCGCGACCACCAAAAAATAAGGCAGGTATTGGCCAAACTGTGCCAACAGGAAATAGCCACACAGACCGCCCAAAGCGGTGACCGTACCGGCCAGTGAGACTTTCACCAGCGCACTGCGCGCGTCGCCACGGCTGTTTTGCAAAACCAATAGGTCGCCCATGTGATGGGGCACCTCGTGCGCCAGCACCGCCAACGACGCCAACAGGCCCAACCGCCAGTCCGCCATGAAGGCCGAGGCGATCAAAACACCATCGCCAAAAGCATGGATGCTGTCCCCCACCAACACGGCCCAGCCCCCGGCATTGACCTGCCCGGCGCCATGATGGTGGCCATGGTGGTGGTGGCCATGGTGCCGATGATGCTGGTGCTCGGTAGCCGCCTGCATTTGGTCAGCATCCAACAGGTCCATGCCGTTTTCACCGTGCTCGTGCCCGTGGTGGTACAGCTCGGCTTTATCGAGAATAAAAAAGAACACCACACCGCTCAGCAACAACGCGAACAGGTAATCCGGCGAAACGCCTGCCTCCAGGGCCTCCGGCAGCAGCTGCAACAGTGCCGTAGCCAACAGGGCACCGGCGGCGAAGCTCAACATGTGCTTGGTCAGCCGTGCCATGATGCCGAAGCTCAAAAGCGCCGCGATCCAAACGCTACCGACACCGGCCACGATGGTGCCACCCAAAATCCAAAGAAGTACCATCAAGTGCGTGTGTTAACGGGCGCCGCCGAAGGCTGCGCCCCTCGTGGGTTACGCCACGCCGTTCTGTTTAAACCAGGCCAAGCACTGTGCCCAGCCATCCTTCGCCGCTTGCTCACGGTAGCTGGGACGATAGTCAGCGTGGAAGGCATGCGGTGCGCCATCGTACACAATAAATTGACTGCCTTTAGCCGCCGCATTGCCCTTGGCTTCTGCGAGCTTTTGCTTCATGAGCTCAACCGTGTCCTGAGGAATACCGCGGTCATCGCCGCCGTAAAGGCCCAAAACGGGACCATTCAGACTGCCGGCGATGTCAACAGGTTGCTTGGGTGTGCGCTCTGATGGCTCGCCAATCAATCGGCCGTACCAAGCGACACCCGCCTTGATTTTGGGCTGGTGCGCGGCATAAAGCCATGTCTGACGACCGCCCCAGCAGAAACCCGTCACGCCCAGACGGTTCAGATCACCGCCGTTGGCACCGGCCCACGCGACAACCGCATCCAAATCTTGCATGACCTGTGCATCGGGTACCTTGTTGATCACCTCTTTCATGAGGTCAGCCATCACCGCGTACCCCTGCGCATCCCCTTGGCGAACGAACAGTTCCGGCGCCAGCGCCATGTAGCCGAGGCGCGCGAAACGGCGCGTGATGTCCGCAATGTGCTCGTGGACACCGAAGATTTCTGACAGCACCAAAACGACCGGGAAAGGCCCGCTGCCCTTGGGCATGCTGCGGTACACCGGCACGTTAAAACCGTTCACATTGACGCTGATCTCTCCCTCTAACAGGCCCGTGCCCGGTGTGCTGATGGCTGCGTGTGACATTTCAGGCAGAACGGCTGCGGCATAGCCCACACCCAGGGTTGCGATCATGGCTTTTCTCCGGTTCAAAGTGGCCTCGCCGCCGTTCAGAAGTGCTTTGGCGTCAGACAGGTTATCCGCATAATTATTCGACATGGTGTTCTCCGTGGAGGTTAAAACTGCCAAAAGTTTGCCATTAAATACGTCAGTGCGCTTGCTCCCAATTATTTCCCACACCCACCTCAGCAAGAAGCGGAACCCGGAGGTCAGCGACCCCCGCCATGAGCGCCGGGACAACATCCCGCACCCATCCAACTTGGTCCTCTGGCAGCTCAAAAACCAATTCGTCATGAACCTGCATGATCATCAAAACCCCATTTTGATTCGCATCCAGGGCCTCTTGAACTTTCAGCATGCTCATCTTGATCAAATCAGCGGCCGTTCCTTGCATGGGGGCATTAATGGCGGCACGCTCGGCCCCTGCCCGGCGCGGGCCATTCGGCGAGTTGATTTCAGGGAGGTAGAGGCGACGCCCAAAAACGGTCTCGACATACCCCTGCGCTTTCGCTTTGTCACGGGTGTCATCCATGTACCGACGAACCCCGGGATAGCGGGCGAAGTAGGTTTGGATGTAGTTTTTGGCGGCCGTGTTGTCGATCCCCAAATTTCGCGCCAGGCCAAAAGCACTCATGCCGTAAATCAGGCCAAAGTTGATCACCTTGGCATAGCGACGCTGTTCGCCCGTGACCTGATCAACACCGACATTGAAAATTTCGGCAGCCGTCGCGCGGTGGACGTCTAGGCCATCCTGAAACGCACGAATCAGGGCCGGATCTTCACTCAGATGCGCCATGATCCGCAACTCGATTTGGGAGTAATCGGCACTTGCAATCAGGCGGCCCTCCGGCGCAACAAACGCTTCGCGGACGCGACGACCTTCGGCGGTTCGAATCGGGATGTTTTGTAGGTTCGGATCGTTGCTCGACAAACGTCCCGTCACGGCAACGGCTTGGGCGTAGTGGGTGTGCACGCGTCCGGTTTGCGGATGCGCCAGCGCCGCCAGTTTATCGGTGTAAGTGCTTTTTAATTTCGCAAGTCCACGGTGCTCAAGTATGCGCGCTGGCAGCGGGTAATCCGCAGCCAGTTTTTCCAGCACCTCCTCATCCGTGCTGGGTGCACCGCTGGCCGTCTTTTTAACCACCGGCAGCCCCAACTGATTAAAGAAGATGTCCCCGATTTGTTTGGGAGATGCCAAATTGAACGGCTTGCCAGCCAGCGCATGCGCCTCTGTCTCCAACGCCAAAATGCGTTGTCCCAACTCGTGGCTTTGTTTGGCTAACGTTGCTGCGTCAATCCGGACACCGTTGCGCTCAATTCGGAACAAGGCCTCGCTGCTGTCCACCTCAAGGGCATAAATCCGGGCCAAACCCGGCTCCCGCTGGATGCGGGGCCAAAGCGCCAAGTGCACGTCAAGGCACTGATCGGCGTCTTCGCAGGCGTACTGCGTGACCTGCTCAATGTCGACTTGGGCAATGCTGATTTGGTTAACGCCCTTACCGCACAGGTCCTCGTAACTCAAACCCTTGCGCCCCACATGACGCTCAGCGAGGCTCTCGAGTCCGTGCGGGCGGTGAACCTCCAGAACATAGCTCTGCAGCATGGTGTCGTGCTGGTACCCGCGTACGGTCACGCCGTGGTTCGCCAGCACATGTCGGTCGTACTTAACGTGTTGCCCCAACTTCGGGTGGGCATCGCTTTCAAGCCACGGCCGCAACGTCTCCAAAACCTGACCGATTGGCAGTTGATCTGCCACACCCGGGTAGTCGTGCCCGACCGGAATATACGCGGCAACACCCGGCTCCACGCTGAGACTGATCCCCACCAGCTGGGCCTGCATGGGGTCAAGCGAGGTGGTTTCAGTGTCGATCGCAACCAATGGCGCCGCCATGCACTTGGCCAGCCATTCATTGAGGGTCACCATGTCGGTGACCACGCTGTATTGCAACGCGCCCTTCACCGCAGAACTCGCGGCAACCTCCAATTCGGCGGGGGCTGATGCCGCAGGGCTCACGCCAAACAAATCGCCAGAACGGCCTGAGACCTTCTCGGCGGCGGGCGCTGAGCCCTTGTTAATGAGGCTCTTGAACCCCATCCGCTCATAAAACGCCATCAAATCGGCCTCATCGGGCGTGCCTTTGCGCAAGCCCTCGATGTCGGGCCAGGCTGGCACGTCCGCGCTGAGATCGCAATCGGTACGCATGGTCACCAACGCGCGCCCCTTCGGCAGCCACGCCACCGAGTCGCGCAGGTTTTGTCCTGCAACGCCCTTGATTTCGTCTGCGCGCGCCAGAAGGTTCTCGAGGGAGCCGTATTCGATTAACCACTTCGCCGCCGTTTTGGGCCCAACCTTGGCAACACCAGGGACGTTGTCTACGGTATCGCCGACCAGGGTCTGGTAGTCGATCATCAAATGCGGTGGCACGCCGAATTCAGCGGTCACGCCGGCCACATCACGGCGCTTGCCATTCATGGTGTCCACCACCGTGATCTGCGCGTCCACAAGCTGGCTTAGATCTTTGTCACCGCTCGAGATGATGACCTGAAATCCCTGCGCAGCAGCGGTTTTAGCCAGCGTGGCGATGACATCATCGGCCTCAACACCCGGCACCATCAAAAGTGGCCAGCCCATCAGCCTGACGATTTCGTGAACGGGTTGAATTTGCGCACGCAAGTCGTCCGGCATTGGCGAACGGTTGGCCTTGTATTCGGGATAGAGCTCATCGCGAAAGGTTTTACCGGGGGCATCAAAAACGCACACAGCATGGGCGCAGGCAATCTCACGGCTCAGCGATTGCATCATGTTGATCATGCCGCGTACGGCACCTGTCGGGGCGCTCTGCGGATCGTTACGGTCCACACGCAAATCGGGCATGGCGTGAAAGGCGCGATACAGGTAGCTCGATCCGTCAACCAGCACAAGCGTTTTTTCGGTATTTGATGTCGTCATAGGTCACATTATGCGCAAGCCCTACAATGTGAATTGGTCTTCCTGCCGAATTTTGTTTTTAATCGTTTGCTCATTTTTTATGGCTGTTTACACCGACGTTTCTGACGCTGAAGCCCAAACACTCGTTGACGCGCTGCAGCTCGGCAAGCTGACCGCCCTTGATGGCATCAGTGGCGGCATTGAAAACAGCAATTTCTTCATGACGGTTGACAACAACGGGGTTCCTGAGACCTACGTTCTGACCCTCTTTGAGCGCCTCAGCCACGAACAACTCCCCTACTACCTGGGGTTGATGCAGCACTTGTCTGGCAAAGGCTTGGCAGTTCCGGCACCCATGGCGGACAGCCGGGGTGACATCCTCCACACAGTCGCAGGAAAACCGGCAGCCGTCGTCAGCAAACTGACCGGCAAAAGCCAGTTGGCCCCTCAAGTGACCCATTGCTCTGCGCTGGGTGAGACCCTCGCCCACATGCACATGGCTGGTAAAGACTTTGCGCGCAACCAGCCCAACTTGCGGGGGCTGCAATGGTGGAATGAGACCGTCCCGTCCATCCTCCCGCATCTCACCCCTGACCAGTCAGCGTTGCTGGGGCAAGAACTCGCTTTTCAAAATCACGTGCAAGCCCTCCCCGAATACAAGGCTTTACCCATTGGCCCGGTCCATGCGGATCTGTTCCGCGACAATGCCATGTTCGAGGGTGAAACGCTCACGGGTGTGTTTGATTTTTACTTCGCAGGCGACGACACGTGGTTGTTCGATTTGTGCGTGTGCCTGAATGACTGGTGCACCGATTTGTCGACAGGCACATGGGACAACGATCGCTTGCATGCCACACTGGCTGCCTACCAAGCAGCGCGGCCGCTGACGGCGGCTGAACGTGGGTTGATCAACCCCATGCTGCGAGCGGCGGCTTTGCGCTTCTGGATTTCACGGCTGTGGGACTTTTACCTGCCGCGGGAAGCCAGTTTGCTCACCCCGCATGACCCAACCCATTTTGAACGCATCATTTTGCAGCGGCGGCTGCACCCGATTAGCTTATGAAACTGAACCTCGTCACACCCCGAACCGGCGCCAATTGGGTCCGAGACGGTATGCGGACATTCTTCAAACAACCGCTTGCGCTGGGCGGTTTGTTTTTCTTGTTCATGGGGTTGTTATCGGTGGTCACGATGGTACCCGTGGTGGGTGGCGCACTCGCCCTCATGGTTTTGCCTGCCGCGACGGTTGGTTTGATGCAGGCCTCGGCACTGGCCATGGCTGGCACCTTTCCAATGCCGAAAGTGTTATTCACAGCCCTGACGCATGGCCAGGAAAAACGCTTGGCCATCTTGCACCTGGGCGCGCTCTACACCGTGGCCTTCTTGCTTTTGATCGGCGCCACCGTCCTAGTGGATGGCGGTTTGTTTGCCAAGGTCTACCTGTTCGGTGAGCCCATCACGCAAGAGATGATCGAATCCGATGGGTTCTACCGTGCCATGTGGCTGGGCACCCTCTTGTATTTCCCCATGGGCGCCATGTTCTGGCACGCCCCTGCGTTGGTTTATTGGCATGATGTGCCGCCCGCGAAAAGCTTGTTTTTCAGCCTCGCGGCCTGTTGGAAAAACAAAGGCGCCATGCTCATCTACATGGCCAGTTGGTTTGTTCTGTTTTCGATGGTCAGCTTGGTGGTCGTGACCGTCGTGGCGGGAATGGGTGGCCCTGGCATGATCGCGGCGCTTATTGCCCCTCTGGGCATGTTGCTCGCTGCGATGTTCTTCGCCTCGATTTACCTCACCTACCGCGACAGCTTTGTGATCGAACACCGCGTTGACACGCGCGCCTGAGTCACGGGCAAGACGCTCACTCCACCACGGTCAGTTTTGCCACGCTGAGTGCCAACCATTTGGTGCCGTGGCGTGAGAAGTTGACCTGCGCGCGCGCGTCGTCCCCCTGGCCCTCAACCGCCAGCACGCGCCCCTCTCCAAACTTGGCGTGAAACACGCTCAACCCCGTTCGAATGCCAGCGGCCGCAGCGCCACGGGTAGACGGTTCTGGGCTAGGGGCTGAAACATCACCATGCCAAGCAGGCGACCACGCAGGCGAGAGAGCCCGTGCCTCGCGCGGAAAGCCACCTCCATTCGGACTGGAGAATTGCCCCCTTGGGGGTGACAACCATTTCATGGTGTTTTCGGGCAACTCATCAAAGAAACGGCTTCGGATGTTGTAGCGCGTCTGCCCATGCAGCATGCGGGTCTGCGCATGCGTGAGGTAAAGGCGCTTGCGAGCGCGGGTGATGGCCACGTACATCAAACGTCGCTCCTCCTCAAGGCCATCGAAGTCGGCTAACGCGCGCTCGTTGGGGAACAGCCCCTCTTCGAGGCCAGTGATGAAGACCACGTCAAACTCCAAGCCTTTGGAGGCGTGAACCGTCATCAACTGAACCGCGTCCTGCCCCGTCGAGGCTTGGTTATCGCCCGCCTCCAAAGCCGCGTGTGTCAGGAAAGCGGCCAGGGGCGACAAAACCTCGCCGGTTTCCGCGTCAGGCGCTGGCACGCCAACCCCTGTCGTGGGCGCCTGGTTTGGCCGCTCGGTGGCCAAAGCCTCGAAAGGTAGCGTGTCATCAAAAGTGGCATCAGGTGCGGTGAAGTTGGCGTTCAGGTGATCGTTTAGCGCCTGTAACTCGGCGTTCACACGAACGTCATCCTCTGGCAACGCAACCGCTTCGCGTCCGAACCCCTCTTGGCTCACAAAACTCTCTGCCGCGTTCACCAATTCGCCCAAGTTTTCAACGCGGTCTTGCCCCTCGCGCTCCGCCTCATAGTGCGTCACCAACCCGGATTGATCAATCACCATCTCGATGATGTCACGCAGATTTTTGCCGACCGACTGCTCCCGCAAAATGTCAATTTTCGCGACGAAAGCACGCAAATTGGTGCCCGCCTTGCCGGACACGGCGTCAACCGCGTCCGAGAGCGCGCACTGGTGACTGGCAGCGGCATCTTGCAACTGCTCAATGCTGCGCGCACCGATGCCACGCGGCGGAAAATTGACCACCCGTAGAAAGCTGGTGTCGTCCCGCGGGTTCTCGATGAGGCGCAGATAAGCCAAGGCGTTTTTAATTTCAGCGCGTTCAAAAAAGCGCAGGCCACCATACACGCGGTAAGGGATGCTGTTGTTAAACAGGCCTGTTTCAATCACTCGGCTCTGTGCGTTGCTGCGATAAAGGACGGCCATCTCTTGACGTGGCACCCCTTCACGAACCAATTGTTTGATCTCGTCCATCAACCAATCGGCTTCAGCGTAATCCGAGGGCGCCTCCATGGCGCGGACCAACTCTCCCTCCCCCGCTTCGGTACGCAGGTTCTTGCCCAGACGCTGGCGGTTGTTGCTGATCAGGGTGTTGGCGGTATCCAAAATGTTGCTGCAACTGCGGTAGTTGTGCTCCAACTTGATCTGATGCTTGACGTTGAATTCACGCACAAAGTCGGCCATGTTACCGACGCGCGCACCACGAAACGCGTAAATGCTCTGGTCATCATCCCCGACCGCGAGCATCGCGTTATCGCCTCCCGCGAGCAGCTTCAACCACTCGTACTGCAGTCGGTTGGTGTCTTGGAACTCATCGACCAACAAATGCCTGAAGCGGCGTTGGTAATGGGCACGCACCGCTGCGTTGTCGCGCAACAATTCATAGCTGCGCAAAATCAGCTCGCCAAAATCAACCACGCCCTCACGCTGACACTGCGCCTCATAGAGCGCGTAGATTTCAACTTTTTTTCGCGTGTCTGGATCACGCACTTCGATATCGCCCGGACGCAAGCCATCCTCTTTGGCACCCGCCACGAACCACACCAACTCTTTAGGCGGAAAACGCTCGGCGTCGATTTTGTATTGCTTACACAGGCGCTTCATTGCGGACAGTTGGTCCTGCGTATCCAAAATCTGGAATGTTTGCGGCAAGCCAACCAACTGCGCATGGGCCCGCAAAAATCGGTTGCAAAGACCGTGGAAGGTACCGATCCACATCCCCCGTACGTTGACGGGGAGCTGCGCACTCAGGCGGGCCATCATCTCCTTGGCCGCCTTGTTGGTAAAGGTGACGGCCAAAATCCCGCCAGGACTGACCTGCCCCGTCTCGAGTAACCATGCGATGCGGGTCGTCAGCACCCGGGTTTTGCCAGACCCTGCCCCAGCCAAGATCAAGGCGTGTTCGTTGGGCAGAGTGACCGCTTGGGTCTGTTCGGGGTTCAGTGACGATAAAAGAGACATGCCGCCATTGTAGGAACCTCCACAGTCAAATTTGCTTTTCTTTTGGTTCACCAGCGGGTTGAAAATTCGGTAAAATCAGTCACCGGGCCCAAGTTTTTTGGCGTCCGGTTTTTTTTGGCCGGACAACAAACCAAGTGCTCTGCGCGGACCGACCTCTGGGTATTTCGGTACCGCGCAAATCCTTTTGTTAGTTTTAGGAACTTGGGAACCAGCCATGGAAATTTTTGATTACGACAACGTTCTGCTTCTGCCTCGCAAATGCCGGGTGGAAAGTCGCTCAGAGTGCGATGCCAGCGTCCAGCTGGGTGACCGCAGCTTCAGAATCCCCGTTGTCCCTGCCAACATGAAGACCGTCGTGAACGAGTCCATCTGTGAATGGATGGCACGTAACGGCTACTTTTATGTCATGCACCGCTTCGACCTTGATAACGTGGCTTTCGTTCGCGAGATGCAAGGCAAAGGCGTTTTCGCCTCCATCTCTTTGGGTGTAAAGGCCCCCGATTACGCCACCGTTGACCAACTGAAGGCTGAGGGCCTGACGCCCGAATACATCACGATCGACATCGCACACGGTCATGCCGACAGCGTTCAAAAAATGATCGGCTACCTCAAGCAACACTTGCCCAAAGCCTTTGTGATTGCGGGTAACGTTGGCACCCCCGAAGCGGTGATCGACCTCGAAAACTGGGGCGCTGACGCCACCAAAGTGGGTATTGGCCCAGGCAAGGTCTGTATCACCAAGCTGAAAACAGGCTTCGGGACGGGCGGCTGGCAACTGTCAGCGCTGAAGTGGTGCGCCCGCGTGGCGACAAAACCCATCATCGCTGACGGTGGCATTCGCGAGCACGGTGACGTCGCGAAAAGCATCCGCTTTGGTGCCTCAATGGTCATGATTGGCTCCATGCTCGCAGGCCACGAAGAGAGCCCAGGCGCCACAGTCGAGGTCGACGGCAAGCTCTTCAAGGAGTACTACGGCTCAGCGAGCGACTTCAACAAAGGCGAGTACAAGCACGTTGAAGGCAAACGCATTTTGGAACCCGTCAAGGGCAAGCTCGCCAACACCTTGGTCGAGATGGAGCAAGACATCCAGAGCTCAATTTCGTACGCGGGTGGCACCAAGCTGCTCGATATTCGACGGGTCAACTATGTGATTTTGGGCGGCGATAACGCCGGTGAACACCTGTTGATGTAAGCCTTGCAGGCACCCAGCGCCGAGCCGATTTAGGTTTTGGCGCTGACCTGCTTGACCTCGTCCGGCGTCAGCCAGCGCCACGCCCCTTCAGGCAAATCGGCCAACGTCAGCGAACCGATTTGGCTGCGGTGCAAACCCTCAACACGGTTACTCACGGCGGCGAGCATGCGCTTCACCTGGTGGTATTTCCCCTGGGTCAGGGTGAGCGTCAGGGTGTGCGTTCCCGTTTGTACCGCGGCATGCGCGGCAACCGGCTTGGGGTCATCGTCAAGGACCACACCCGCTACAAGACGCTCAATCTGGCTGGCATCCAACGGGTGTTTCGTGGTGACCTCGTAGACCTTGGGAACGTGGTGTTTGGGTGATGTGAGCCGGTGAATGAACTTGCCATCGTCTGACAAAATCAACAACCCAGTGGTGTCTTGATCCAAGCGCCCCACAGCTTGAACACCCGCCGCAGCACCGCCACCACGCTGACGCAGTGGGCTCGGCAGAAGCGTGTAAATGCTCGGGTACAAACTGGCTTTCTGAGAGCACTCCGTCCCAGCGGGCTTGTGCAACATCAGGTAAGCATGGTCGTGGTAGGGCCAGCGTTCGCCCTGCACCGTGAAAAACAGGTCGTCCGTCTCCACCCACGCGTCTGGGTCTTCGACTTCCTCACCGTTGTGTGTGACCAGGCCCTGCTGGATCAAGCCCAAACAGACCCTGCGGGTTCCAAACCCCTGCGAGAACAGCACATCTTGCCAACGTTTTTCACTCATATCCCTATTGTCGCTCGATAAATCAGCGTTACAGAAATTTGCACACCGTTATCGGGGCAAAATACGCTGTCATGATCCGACGCATCGCCCAATCACTGCCGACTCGGGAGAGCATCCAGGCCAACCGTTGGCTGCGGTGGATGGGCCCCGCGCTGGCACACCCTCGCCTGTGGCACATGAGCCGAAAAGGCATTGCTGCCGGTCTGGCGCTGGGCCTGTTTTTTGGTCTGCTGGTGCCGATCGCGCAAATCCCCCTGGCAGCAACCGCCGCCGTCGTGCTGCGCGCCAACCTGCCAGTGGCGATCGGTAGCACACTGGTGACCAACCCGGTGACTTTTGGGCCGGTGTATTACGGCGCCTATAAGCTGGGCGACTGGCTGCTGCATCGTGGCGACGGCCCTGTGCGCTCTCCCGACGTGCTTGAGGCAAGGCTGCAACAACTGCACGAGGCCCCAGCCCCGATCGTTGAGGCGAATGGCGTGGCCGGCCACATTCGCGCCATTTGGACACGCATCACCGCACTGGGCAAGCCACTCATTTTGGGCTTGGTGATTTTGGCGACCGCGACCGGCGTGGGTGTTTACCTGCTGACCACTTGGGTGTGGGCCGCCATGATTTGGCTGAAGCGACGGCGCCGGTTGGTCCGACGCCGTGAACCGGTTAAATGAGCGGAACGCCTGTTTTGCTCTGAATGAATTCGTGGGTCACGCCATCGGCGAGCTCAACCAATTTCAGGCCTTGTGGCGTCACATCCATCACTCCCAGGTCGGTGATGATGCGGTTAACAACGCCCACGCCCGTCAACGGCAAGGTGCACTCGGGCAAGATTTTTAGGTCTTCGGTGCCGTCTTTTTTGCGGGCGACGTGTTCCATGAGAATGATCACGCGCTTCACGCCGGCCACCAAGTCCATCGCGCCCCCCATGCCTTTCACCATCTTGCCGGGAATCATCCAGTTGGCCAGATCCCCATTTGCGCTGACTTGCATGGCCCCCAAAATACTCAGGTTGATCTTGCCGCCACGGATCATGGCAAAGCTGTCGTGGCTACCGAAAATGCTAGAGCCTGGGATGGTGGTCACGGTTTGCTTGCCCGCGTTGATCAGGTCGGCGTCGACCGTCTCTTCAGTGGGAAAGGGACCGATGCCCAACATGCCGTTTTCAGACTGCAACCACACCTCGATGTCATTGGGGACATGGTTGGCCACCAACGTGGGGATACCGATGCCCAAATTAACGTAGAAACCGTCTTCTAATTCGGCAGCGGCACGCGCGGCCATTTGATCTTGTGTCCAGCTCATTTTATTTTTCTCCTTATGCTTTTTCGGTGAGGGTGCGGCGCTCAATGCGCTTCTCAGGCGTGGCGTTCACCACGATGCGGTGAACGTAGATGCCGGGTAAATGAACCGCGTCGGGCGCCATGGCACCCACCTCAACCACCTCCTCAACCTCTACCACGCACACCCGGCCAGCCATCGCTGCCGCCGGATTGAAGTTACGTGCCGTCAAGCGGAACTGGAGGTTGCCAGAGCGGTCTGCCCGCCACGCCTTCACCAGTGACACGTCAGGTACCAAACTGCGCTCCATCACATAGGTCTCACCGTCAAATTCACGCGTCTCTTTGCCCTCGGCAACGAGCGTACCCACGCCGGTTTTGGTAAAGAAGGCCGGAATACCCGCACCACCCGCACGCAACTTCTCCGCGAGCGTCCCCTGAGGCGTGAACTCCAACTCGAGCTCGCCGGCCAGGTACTGGCGCTCGAACTCTTTGTTCTCCCCGACATAACTCGAGATCATTTTTTTGATTTGACGCGTTTCCAACAGTTTTCCGAGGCCAAAACCATCAACACCCGCGTTGTTTGAAATCACTGAGAGGTTTTGAACCCCCGAATCGCGTAACGCGTCGATCAGCGCCTCTGGAATGCCGCACAAACCAAAACCACCCACTGCAAATAACTGGCCGTCGGCGACCACACCTTTTAGCGCCTCTGCAGCGCTGGGATAAACCTTGTTCACAAGCGAACTCCTATGGGGAAACAACAAAAAGCGATGTGCAAATTAATCCCATACGATACTACGGTTTGAACGACGAAAATTGGAGCTCTCATGTCTCACAACCCCAACCGCTACCCCTTCCCTGACCTGAACACGTTGCCAGACGATCTCAAGGCCAAAATCACAGAGATTCAAGAGAAAGCTGGTTTTATTCCCAACGTGTTCTTGGGACTGGCCAGACGCCCCGCCGAGTGGCGCGCGTTCTTCGCTTATCACGACGCACTGATGCTAAAAGAGGGGGGCAATCTGACGAAAGGTGACCGTGAGATGATCGTTACGGCCACCAGCGCGGCCAACCAATGCCTCTATTGCGTGGTTGCGCACGGCGCGATTTTGCGCATCTACGAGAAGAAGCCGCTGGTTGCCGATCAGGTTGCGGTCAACTACCGCAAAGCCGATATTTCACCCCGTCAAATGGCCATGCTCGACTTCGCCATGAAAGTGTGCAACGCATCGCACATGGTGGACGATGCCGACTTCGAAGCGCTGCATGCCCACGGGTTCGACGACGAAGACGCGTGGGACATCGCCGCCATCACCGCTTTCTTTGGCTTATCGAATCGGGTTGCCAGTGTGACCGGCATGATGCCCAACCCCGAGTTTTATCTGATGGGCCGGGTTCCCAAGCAAAAGGCTTAAGCAACGAGCGCCCGCATCCAATCGGGCAAGGGTACCGATTTTTGCGCCGGGAAATCCACCCACACCATGGTCGCCCCGCCCGACGTGTAAATCACACCGGGTTGGTCGGTTCGCTCGAGGGTGCACCAGCTGTCAAACGTGCTGCGCCCAAGGTCGCTGACATACATCTTGCCGAGAACCTCGCAGGGGTAGTCCAGTTGCTTATGAAAGTTACAAAACGCGTTGACGATGACCGGGGCTTCGCCGGTTGGGTCAGGTGGGCAGCCAATCTCGCGCATCCAGTCAATGCGCATGTGCTCGAGGTACTTGAAATAGACGGTGTTGTTAACGTGACCCATCGCATCCATATCGCCCCAACGGACGGGAAAACGCATCTCGAAAACCAGTTTCTTGTTTTCAGGTAAGGTGAATCGCATACCGTGCTCCCTAAACATCAATCAGTACAATGACCAGCGGCGCCATAGTGCCTCTGATTAAACCGCATTCGAACCCCCCTTTTTTTGCACCCCAGTCGGAGAATTTGTCATGAGTAGTTATCAAGCCCGTCAATCAACCAGCGCCGCTTTGGTTGAGGCGCATGGCCCACGCGAGTCGATGGCATACGACGTCGTGGTGGTGGGCGGTGGTCCTGCGGGTTTGTCGACGGCCATACGCCTCAAGCAGCTGGCTGCTGAAAAAGGCACTGAACTCGATGTGGTCGTCATCGAAAAAGGCTCCGAGCCGGGCGCTCACATCCTGAGCGGCGCAATCATGGACCCCCGCGCGCTCACCGAGCTGCTGCCCGACTGGCAAGCCATGGGCGCGCCCTTGAATCAGCCGGTTAGCGGAGATGACGTTCTCTTTCTCACCGAGACAGGCGCCAAGCGCACCCCGGATGCGCTGGTCCCGGGATGTTTCCACAACGACGGCTGCTACGTGGTGAGTTTGGGCGCGGTGACCAAATGGCTAGGGGCGCAAGCCGAGGCTTTGGGTGTTGAAATTTTCCCGGGCTTTACAGCCGCCAACGTCGTCTATGACGATGCGGGCGCCGTCGCGGGCGTGGCAACGGGCGATATGGGCGTTGCAAAGGACGGCACGGCCACAGATGACTTCCAACTGGGCATGACACTGTTGGGCAAATACACCGTTTTTGCGGAGGGTGCGCGCGGCCATTTGGGCAAAGAGCTGATCGCACGGTACCAACTTGATGCGGGGAAAGACCCCCAGAGTTACGCGCTGGGCATCAAGGAATTGTGGGAAATTACCCCCGAAAAGGCCCAGCCCGGCCGCGTGATCCACACCGCCGGTTGGCCCATGGATAACGCCACCTATGGGGGTGGTTTCCTGTACCACCTAGAGGGCAACAAGGTGACCTTGGGCTTCGTGACCGGCCTGGATTACCAAAACCCTTGGCTGTCACCCTTCGAAGAAATGCAGCGTTGGAAAACGCACCCAACCATCCGCAGCATCCTGGCGGGCGGCAAACGCCTGGGCTATGGCGCACGGGCGATTACGGCCGGCGGTCTGCTGTCATTGCCGAAAACCGTTTTCCCCGGTGGTGCCTTGGTTGGCTGCGATGCGGGGTACCTCAATGCGAGCCGAATCAAGGGCAGTCATGCGGCAATCAAATCGGGCATGTTGTGTGCAGAAGCCGCTTTTGAGGCGATTCAAGCTGGCCGTCAACAAGACGAGTTGAGCGCGTATCCTGCCGCCTTCGAGGCCAGCTGGCTGTACCAAGAATTAAACGCCTCGCGGAATTTCAAACAATGGTTCAAAAAGGGCAACACGATCGGCGCCCTGATGACAGGTATTGAACAGTGGCTTCTGCCAAAGCTGGGCTTCAAGGCGCCCCCTTGGACGATTCACCGCAAAGCGGCCGACCACACCCAGCTGCGTCCCGCTGCTGAGTGCACCAAAATTGAGTACCCAAAGCCCGATGGCGTCCTCACATTCGACCGCCTCAGCAGCGTGTTTGTGAGCAACACCAACCACGCAGAAAATCAACCCGCGCATCTCACGCTAAGGGACGATGGTGTGCCCGTTCGCATCAACCTAGCGACCTACGCGGGTCCCGAGAGCCGCTACTGCCCAGCGGGCGTCTACGAATATGTACCCAACGAATCGGGCGCCGGCGAGCGGTTGCAAATCAACGCGCAAAACTGTGTGCACTGTAAAACCTGTGACATCAAAGACCCCACCCAAAACATCGTCTGGGTGACCCCGGAAGGCGGCGGCGGCCCTAACTACGCAGGCATGTGATGGGGTTACAAAACGATGCCTCACGGCTATAATTTGGCCTTGCCAGGAGAGATCCCCAGCGGGACACCGAAGGCGCAAGGTTACGGATCGCCGTGACCTGAACGCTCAGGTACAAAGGACTGGTAACACGCGCAACGTCGATCACCATCGGCTTTGCCGTTTCCCCGATGGAGAGAGGCAAACCTTGGTTTGCCCACCGAAGGAGCAAACACCGCCGACGTGGTGTGAATCTCTCAGGTAAAGCGGACACGGGGCAGAGGAATTGGTGCAAGTCCCAGACTTCTGGGCGCCTTGCGATGACAAACCCTGCTCCGATCGTGGCCCGGCAATGGCCGCCCGAGCGAGCAATCACAAGAATCTAGCCGTGACCGCTGCCGCCGAAATTGCTGTGCCCCTGCACACCACACCCCTCAATGATCTGCATGTTGCGCTTGGCGCGCGGATGGTCCCTTTTGCTGGCTACAGCATGCCTGTGCAATACCCGCTTGGTGTGCTGGGCGAGCACCTGCACACCCGCCAAAAAGCCGGTTTGTTTGATGTTTCACACATGGGGCAATTGCGCCTGGTCGGCCCCAACGCCGCAGCGGCTTTTGAGACCCTCATGCCAGTTGACGTCGTAGACCTTCCCGTGGGCAAGCAACGTTACGGGCTCTTGCTGAACGCCAATGGCGGCATCATTGACGACCTGATGTTTGTCAACCGTGGTGATGACATTTTTGTGATCGTCAACGGCGCCTGCAAAGTGGGCGATATGGCCCATATCCAGGCGCAAATTGGCGGACAGTGCGACGTCATCCCCATGCCCGATCACGCGTTGTTGGCGCTCCAGGGTCCCATGGCTGTTGATGTCCTTCGTGCGCTCAATCCAGGCGTTGACGAACGGGTCTTCATGACAGGTGCTGCGCTGACGCTGGCAGGCATTGATTGCTACGTCACTCGCAGCGGCTACACCGGCGAAGATGGGTTTGAAATCTCCGTTCCAGCCCCACAAGCCACCGCACTGGCAGAGGCCATTTTGGCGGACGACCGCGCACAGCCGATTGGCCTAGGCGCTCGCAACTCCCTGCGACTTGAGGCGGGTTTGTGCCTTTACGGCAACGACATCGACACCGAGACCACCCCCATTGAGGCGGGCCTTAATTGGGCCATCCAGAAGGTCCGCCGGACCGGCGGTGCCCGTGCAGGCGGCTTCCTTGGCGCAGACGTGGTCCTGGGGCAGCTCGACGGTACCGTTCCAGTCAAGCGCCGCCGCGTTGGCCTGATGGCGACCGAGCGGGTGCCTGTTCGTGATCACACCGTTTTGCAATCTCTTGATGGCGAGACCATTGGCGAAGTCACCAGCGGCCTGCTGGCACCCAGCGTCAACCAAGCCATTGCGATGGGCTATGTCAGCAGCGACTGCAGCGCCAATGGCACGACCGTGAATGCCATGGTGCGCGGCCGCGCCGTCCCCATGGTGGTCACCGCCATGCCCTTCGTGCCCAACGGCTACAAACGCTAAACCCATATTCAACACCCGATTTCAAACTTCTAAAGGAGCATCCCATGATCAAGTACACCGAAGACCACGAGTGGATCAACGTTGATGGCGACATCGCCACTGTCGGCATCACCGTCCATGCGCAAGACGCCTTGGGCGACGTTGTGTTTGTTGAACTACCCGAAGTGGGCGCAACCATGGCGCAAAAAGACACCGCTGGTGTGGTCGAGTCCGTCAAAGCGGCGGCCGATGTCTACATGCCGATCAGCGGCGAGATCACCGAGGTCAACGAAGCCCTGCGCGACGATCCCTCATTGGCCAACTCAGACCCACTTGGCGCGGGTTGGTTCTTCAAAGTCAAACTGAGCGACCCGAGCCAGTTGGACGCATTGATGGATGAAACCGCTTACGGCGCCTTCGCGCAGTAAGGCAGCACCCGGCGCACGCCTCCCCCACAAACTTCGTTACCGAGCAACACCATGGCTTTGACTGACCTTGAAAATCCCGGCGCTTTTGAACAACGACACACCGGTCCAAACGCTGAACAAGAAGCGCTGATGCTCAGCGCCATTGGCGCCGCTTCGCGTGAAGCGTTGCTGAGCGAGATCGTGCCCACCAGCATCGCCCGGCAGGATGCCATGGCGCTACCCCCGGCTGTCGGGGAAGCTGAAGCGCTCAAAGAGCTGCAAGCGATTGCCAACAAAAACGAAGTGCTCACCTCCTGGATTGGTCAGGGCTACTACGGGACGCACACGCCCGGTGTGATCTTGCGTAACATCCTTGAGAACCCCGCTTGGTACACCGCATACACGCCCTACCAGGCCGAAATTTCACAAGGACGTATGGAGGCCTTGGTGAATTTTCAGACCATGGTCTGTGATCTCACCGGGATGCCCATTGCCAACGCGTCGATGCTCGACGAGGCAACCGCTGCTGCGGAGGCCATGACATTGGCGAAGCGATCTGTGAAATCAAAAGGCATGACCATCGTCGTATCGGGGGAGTGCCATCCGCAAACCATCGAGGTGATTCAGACCCGCGCGGCGCCGCTTGGCATGACCGTCGTGGTGCCACAAACCCCTGCTGATTGGGCACAAGCGCTCGCGCGCACCGATTACTTTGCCGTGATCTGCCAATACCCCAGCACGTTCGGCCGCATTGACGATATCGGCGCTGACGTGGCGCAGGTGCACGCCAACCAAGCGGCATTCATTGTCGCGGCTGACCTGCTGGCCTTGGCGTTACTGGTACCACCCGGCGAAGTGGGCGCTGACATCGTGGTCGGCACCACCCAGCGTTTCGGTATGCCAATGGGCAACGGTGGCCCGCATGCCGCCTACATGGCATGCCGCGATGAGCTGAAGCGATCACTGCCAGGCCGGCTCGTCGGCGTCAGCGTTGACGCCCACGGCGCGCCGGCTTACCGCCTGGCGCTCCAAACGCGCGAGCAGCACATCCGCCGCGAAAAGGCGACCTCAAACATCTGCACAGCACAGGTCTTACCCGCCGTTGTCGCCAGCATGTATGCCGTCTACCACGGCCCCGTTGGACTCACGCGGATTGCGAAACGCGTTGCCACCTACACCGCCATTTTGGCCAGAGGGCTTCAAGCGCTCGGTCACAATGCCGTCAACGCGTCTGCCTTTGACACGCTGACCTACGCTGTCCCCGGCCAAGCCGACGCGCTTGTCCAACGGGCTTACCAAGCGGGCGGCAACTTGCGCCGCATCGACCCCAACACGGTCTCGATATCGCTCGACGAGACCACCACACGCGCCGACATCGAAACCCTGTGGCGCGTCTTTGGGGCGACCGACGCCAATCGCCCCAGCGTTGAGGCTTTAGGCGCTGACGAGTCGACACTCATCCCAGCCGCCCTGCGCCGCCAAAGCGCATTTTTGACCCACCCCGTTTTCAACTCATACCTGAGCGAGACGGCGATGCTGCGCTACATCCGATCGCTGAGCGACAAAGATCTAGCGCTCGATCGCACCATGATTCCGCTGGGCAGCTGCACCATGAAACTCAACGCGACCAGCGAGATGATCCCCATCACCTGGCCCGCATTTGCCCACATACACCCCTTCGCACCAGCGGCGCAGCGCGCCGGCTACATCGAGCTTGACGCGCAGTTACGAGACTGGTTGTGCCAAGCCACCGGCTATGCAGGCATCAGCCTGCAGCCCAACGCCGGCAGCCAAGGCGAGTATGCCGGCCTGCTCGCCATCAAGGCCTACCACCAAGCCAAGGGTGAGGCCCATCGCACCGTCTGCCTGATCCCCGCCAGCGCCCACGGCACCAACCCGGCCAGCGCCCAGATGGTGGGCATGCAGGTGGTGGTGGTCGCCTGCGATGAGGCTGGTAACGTTGACATGGCTGACCTTGCGGCGAAGTGCGACAAGCACAGTGCAAACATCGCCGCGATGATGATCACCTACCCCAGCACCCACGGCGTTTTTGAAACGCAAGTCAAAGACCTCTGCGCGTTGGTGCATCAGCACGGTGGCCGCGTTTACGTTGATGGCGCAAACATGAACGCACTGGTCGGTGTTGCGGCACCCGGTCACTTTGGCGGTGATGTCAGCCACCTCAACTTGCACAAAACCTTCTGCATCCCCCATGGCGGTGGCGGCCCTGGCGTTGGCCCGGTCTGCGTCGTCGAGGATTTGGTGCCCTACCTGCCTGGCCACGTCTCGGGTGGCTTGCCTGTCACCGGTGGCGCAGCCGCGGTCGGTGCGGTCAGCGCGGCACCATTGGGCAACGCAGCGGTCCTGCCGATCAGCTGGATGTACTGCCGCATGATGGGCGCAGGCGCATTAAAGCGCGCCACCGAAATTGCCATCCTCAATGCGAATTACGTGAGCGTCCAATTGCGTGATCACTTCCCAACGCTTTACGCCAGCGCCTCTGGCCGCGTCGCGCACGAGTGCATTCTTGATCTCCGCCACTTCAAAGAAACCACCGGCATTCAGGCCGAAGACGTCGCAAAGCGGCTGATCGACTACGGCTTTCACGCGCCCACACTGTCGTTCCCCGTACCCAACACCCTGATGGTTGAGCCGACGGAGAGCGAGGACATGCGCGAGCTGGATCGATTCATTCAGGCCATGCAATCGATTCGCCAAGAGATCGCCCAAGTCGAGGCGGGTGTCTGGCCGAAGGATGACAACCCGCTGGTCAATGCGCCGCACACCGCTGAAACGCTGACCCGTGAGAACTGGTCACACGCCTACTCGCGAGAGACGGCCGCCTACCCCCTCAACAGCCTAAAACGGGGCAAGTACTGGGTTCCCGTTGGGCGTGTTGACAACGTCTACGGTGACCGCAACTTGTTCTGCAGCTGCGTGCCATTGAGCGCCTACGCCGAGCCAGCAGAAGCCGTGTAAAGTCTCGGCATGCAAACAGAAGACACCCTCTCCAGCGAGACCGAACGGGCGCGCCGCCAACACTTCGCCAGCGACAATTACGCTGGCATGTGCCCAGAGGCCGCCCACTGGTTCAACGCCGCCAACGGCAGTGGCCATGCGCCCGCCTACGGCGACGACGCGTGGACGACCCGGGTGTCTGATCGTTTGCGTGAGACCTTTGACAAAGACTGTGACGTCTACTTCGTCTTCAACGGCACCGCCGCCAACTCGCTGGCGCTTGCCAGCCTTTGTCAGAGCTATCACTCGGTTATTTGTACCCCGGTGGCGCACATTGAAACCGACGAATGTGGTGGTCCTGAGTTTTTCTCCAACGGCTCAAAACTGTTGGTGGCTGATGCCGGGTCCGAGGCGGCAGCGCTGGGCAAATTAACGCCTGAGGCGGTTGAGACCATGGTTCTCAAGCGCAATGACTTGCACTACCCCAAGCCCAAGGTTGTGTCGATCACGCAGTCGACGGAGCTGGGTACTGTCTACAGCGTCGACGAAGTCACTGCAATCGCAGCGATGGCCAAAAAACACCAGCTCAAGGTCCACATGGATGGTGCCCGCTTTGCGAACGCGGTCGCCACACTGGGCTGCCATCCAGCAGACATCACGTGGCGTGCCGGTGTCGATGTGTTGTGCTTTGGCGGCACAAAAAATGGCCTGCCGGTCGGCGAAGCGGTCGTCTTTTTTGACCGCGCCCTGAGCGAAGACTTCTCTTATCGGGTCAAGCAAGCGGGTCAACTGGCCAGCAAGATGCGCTTCATATCGGCGCCCTGGCTGGGGATGCTTGAGAGCAACTTATGGCTCAGCAATGCCCGTCACGCCAATGCCATGGCCCAACGCTTGCGCGAGCAATTGGCCGTCATCCCGGGTATCCAGTTTTTGGCACCCACGCAAGCCAACGCGGTTTTTGTGCAATTACCGAAAGTCGCGATCGACCAACTCCATGGCGATGGCTGGCGCTTCTACGAGTTCATCGCCGGCGGAGGCTGCCGTTTCATGTGCGCATGGGACACCACCGAGGCATCCGTGGATGCCTTTGCGCAAGCGGTTGCTAACGCGCTGAAAGCGGCCTAAGGGGTGCAAACCACCCCAACCCCGCTGCGGATTTTGGCGATCATCCCGCCGATGACGCAGCTCAACACGCCCTACCCCTCCACCGCCTACCTGACGGGTTTTCTGCGTTCACAGGGCGAAGACGCCCATCAGGTGGATTTGGCCTTGGGCTTGGTTTTGCGTCTGTTTTCAAGCGCTGGATTAAGCGACATTCACGCCCAAGCGTTGGCCGTTCCCGAGGCCGAGCGCTCAGCAAGCGTCAATGCATTTTTAGATCATTTTGAATCGCACCGACAGGTGATTGCACCGGTCATCCGGTTCTTACAAGGCGGCGACGCCACGCTGGCACACCGCATTGCCACGCGCGGACTCCTGCCCGAGGGACCCCGCTTCAATGCGCTCGATGTCTATGCCGATGATGACGGGGGCGACCCCCTGGGCTGGGCTTTTGGTGCACTGGGCGTTCAAGACCGCGCGCGTCACATCGCCGCTCTCTACCTAAATGACCTGGCCGATGTGTTGCGCGATGCCGTCGATGAGCGCTTTGAATTTGTTCGATACGCCGAACAATTAGCGGGGAGTCAGCCCAGCTTTGAGCCCCTCGCTCAGGCGCTGGCAGCCCCGCCCAATTTGCTCGACACGTATCTTTCTGAATTGACCCTGCAGGCGCTCGACACGCACCAGCCCCAACTGGTTTTGCTGTCAACGCCCTTCCCTGGCTCGGTCTACGCGGCGCTGCGGATTGCGCAGACCATCAAACGTGTCGCTCCCAACACCACGATTTGTTTGGGTGGCGGCTATGTCAACACCGAATTGCGTGAACTGAAAGAGCCGCGCATTTTCGACTACGTTGACTTCATCACCCTCGATGCTGGCGAACGCCCGCTGTTGTGCCTGCTCGAACATTTGCGCGGTAAGCGAGGCCCACAACGCCTGGTGCGCACCTTCAGCCGGAGCGCTGACGGCGAGGTGCGTTACACCCACTGGTCAGAGCCCGACGTCCCCTTTGAAGCCGTGGGGACGCCCACCTGGGATGGCCTCCCACTGGACCAGTACCTGAGCGTGCTCGATATGCTGAACCCCATGAATCGCTTGTGGAGTGACGGTCGCTGGAATAAGCTCACGGTCGCCCATGGCTGCTACTGGAAGAAGTGCAGTTTTTGCGATGTCAGCCTCGATTACATCAGCCGCTATGAAACGGCGAGTGCCACCGTCTTGGTGGATCGCATTGAGGCCATCATTGCCGAGACAGGGCAAACAGGCTTCCACTTCGTGGATGAAGCCGCACCGCCAAAGGCCCTTAAGGCGCTGGCAGAAGAGTTGCTGCGTCGTGGCGTACAAATCTCGTGGTGGGGCAATATCCGGTTCGAAAAAACATTCACCCCTGATCTGGCTGACCTATTGGCGCGCAGCGGTTGCATTGCCGTGTCTGGCGGGCTGGAGGTCGCCAGCGATCGCTTGCTGCAGCTGATGAAAAAGGGGGTGAGTGTCGAACAGGTCGCCCGCGTCACCAAAAGCTTCACCGATGCCGGCGTTTTGGTGCACGCCTATCTGATGTATGGGTTCCCAACGCAGACCGTCCAGGATACCGTGGATGCGCTCGAGTACGTGCGCCAACTGTTTGAGGCGGGTTGCATTCAGAGTGGCTTCTTCCACCGTTTCGCGTGTACGGTGCACTCACCGGTTGGGCTGAATCCCGATGACTTTGGCATCACGTTACAACCGTTACCGCCCATCACCTTTGCCAAAAATGATGTGGGGTTCGATGACCCCACAGGCACCGATCACGTGGTGCTCGGGCAGGCACTGCGCAAAGCGATCTACAACTTCATGCACGGCATTGGAACGGATGCCGATGTTCGCAGCTGGTTCTCATCGGTCGACCCCGACACGCGTTACCCCAAACCAAAGGTCAAACGGGACACCATCGCGCGCGCGGTTGGTTTGGTCTAGCCGCCCGCCCAAGCGATTGCATCCATCGCTAAAACATCGAGGTAGACCTCGCGGGTCAGCACGGTTGCCCGCTCCCCAGCCGTCACCGCACCGAGCGCAAAGAACAGCGGTAAAAAGTGTTCGGTTGTTGGGTGCGCCAGAGCCGCATGGGGCGCGAGACGCTCAAAATCAATGAGGCTGTCTGTGTCGCTCGCCTCAATCTTGTCGAGTACCCAGTCTGCAAATCCCCTGACATAACCCAGATCCTCAGGGGCAGAGGCCGGATCAAAAACATGACGCAGGTTGTGCGTCATGCTGCCACTGCCAATCACCATCACGCCCCGTGTGCGCAGGGTTTGCAGCGCAAACCCAATCGCCATCAGGGCCTTCGGTGTGGCGTCGTAGGGCAATGACAATTGCACCATTGGCACATCGGCCTCGGGCCACAAGTGCATCATGGGCACCCATGCGCCGTGGTCAAACGGGCGGGTCTCATTGATCCGGGCGGTCACCCCTTGTTGACGCAGCAAGCCCTGAACGTGTGCCGCAGTCGCAGGTGAACCGGGTGCCGGGTAGGACAAGGTGTAAAGCGCTGGGGGGAAGCCACCGAAGTCATGCAAGGTCTCCGGCGACGGCGAACCCATGATCTCTAAACCTTGGGTTTGCCAGTGGGGGGACATCATGACCACCGCAGCGGGGGTCTCATGCCGGTCATCGATGGCGGCGGCCCAAGCGCGCAGCGCAGCGCCCGCTGGCCCGGGCTCCAGGGCGTACATGGGCGAGCCATGCGAGATAAATGAGACGGGGGTACGCGCCATGCGTTATCGCGCTCGACGCTAGCGACCCGCTGCGCCGATATCAGGGGTCGTCACGCGAACATCGCCACATTGCGCGCGATGCGCCAAGGCATGTTCCATGACAACCAGCGCCAACATGGCTTCGGCGATGGGCGTCGCGCGAATACCGACGCAAGGGTCATGACGCCCCTTTGTGATCACCTCGGTCGGTGTACCAGCGGCGTCAATGGTGTCACGCGGTATCAAAATTGAACTGGTCGGTTTGATCGCGATTGCCACCTCTAAGTCTTGGCCGGTGCTGATACCACCCAACACGCCGCCGGCATTGTTACCCACAAAACCGTCGGGCCGAAGGCTGTCACCATGCACGCTGCCGCGCTGTGCAACGCTATCGAAACCGGCACCAATCTCAACGCCCTTCACAGCGTTGATGCCCATCATGGCGTAGGCAATATCTGCATCCAATTTGTCAAACAGCGGTTGCCCCAATCCCACAGGCATGCCCGTGGCGATGATGCGCAACGCGGCGCCACACGAGTCCCCCGACTTGCGCAGCTCACCTAAAAATTCTTCAAGATACGTGGTGTCGGCAACGGGCGCAAAGAATGGGTTTTGACTCACGTATGACCAGTCTTCGAAGCCAATCTTTTGATCGCCAATCTGCGTCATACAACCCTTGAACGCCACACCCAAATTCGTGTGGAGCCATTTTTTTGCCACCGCGCCGGCGGCTACCATGGGCGCCGTCAATCGGGCTGAAGACCGCCCGCCCCCACGCGGATCGCGCAGGCCGTACTTGTGCCAATAGGTGTAATCCGCATGGCCCGGCCGAAAGGTTTGCAGAATATCGCCGTAGTCCTTTGATCGCTGATCCGTATTGCGAATCAGCAGGGCAATGGGCGTACCCGTTGTGAGGCCCTGATAAACCCCCGACAGGATCTCAACCTGATCGGGTTCATTGCGCTGGGTGACGAATTTTGATGTGCCAGGACGCCGACGGTCGAGATCGGGCTGGATGTCAGCCTCACTCAGGGGCAGGCCCGGCGGGCAGCCATCAATCACGCAGCCAATGGCTGGGCCATGCGATTCACCAAAGTTGGTGACTGCGAAGAGGTGTCCGAATGTATTTCCGCTCATGACCGATATTATCGGTCAATCGGTTGCTTGTTCAGCGTCACTCGGCCAATCGCGAATGTAGGCTTTCAGCATTTTGTTTTCGAAGTTTTGACTGTCAACAACCGCCTTTGCGACGTCATAGAGGCTGATCACGCCCATCAACATGCGGGCATCCATCACGGGCATATAGCGCGCATGACGGTCCAGCATCATGCGGCGCACCTCGTCGAGATCGGTCTCGGTTGTGCAGGTGAGCGGCGCATCATCCATGGCATTTCTCACCATGGCATTACCGAGGCTGCCGCCGTTGGCAACGATTTTGGCAATCACCTCGCGGAAAGTCAGCATGCCGACCAAATCACCGTGACTCATGACCACCAAAGAACCCATGTCTTTTTCGGCCATCAACTCCACAGCTGTTTTTAAATCACTCTCTGGCTCGACGGTGTAGAGCGTCGTTCCCTTCACCCGCAAAATATCACTGACTTTCATGACTCGTCTCCTCGCGATGGGTCTGCCCGTTCACCGATCGGGTGATCGCGGTCCTTGTGTCAAATATAGCCCAATGTCTGAGGGCCAAAGCCCGCGATTGCCACCCAAAAAGTGGTGATTTCCCTAGGTCGATGAAGGGCAAGGCGCCCAGACGTGGATGGGCTTGCGGTTAAGCTTAAGCCATTGATTGCCATCGTTTGAAAATTGGAGATCCCATGCCCGGCTACTCTGACCCCGGATTTGACACCCTTAGCCTGCATGCAGGCGCGTCGCCTGATCCCACCACCGGCGCACGCGCGGTGCCCATTCACCTCAGCACATCGTTTGTTTTTGAATCCAGTGAACATGCCGCCTCGCTCTTTAACTTAGAGCGCGCTGGTCACGTTTACAGCCGCATCAGCAACCCCACCAATGCGGTTTTGGAGCAACGCATCTCAGCACTCGAAGGGGGTATCGGCGCGCTGACGACAGCCAGCGGTCAAGCGGCGCTACACCTGGCCATCGCCACCCTGATGGATGCCGGCTCACACATCGTTGCCAGCAGCGCCCTCTACGGCGGCTCACACAACCTGCTGCACTACACCCTCAGCCGCTTTGGTATTGAGACCACCTTCGTCCACCCCGGCGACGTCGACGCCTGGCGCGCCGCTGTGCGCCCCAACACCAAATTGTTTTTCGGTGAGACCGTTGGCAACCCCGGGCTCGATGTGTTGGATATCCCCACCATCAGCGCTTTGGCGCATGAGTTTCAAGTCCCATTAATGGTCGACGCCACCCTCACCCCGCCTTGGCTGATGAAGCCGTTTGATCATGGCGCGGATTTGATCATGCATTCGGCGACCAAATTCTTAAGCGGACATGGCACCGTGATTGGTGGCGTATTGGTCGATGGCGGTACGTTCGATTGGGCCGCAAGCCCGAAATTTGAGAACCTCACCGCGGCCTACCACGGGTTCCACGACATGGTGTTCAGCGACGAGTCGACCGTCGGGGCCTTTTTGTTGCGCGCTCGGCGCGAAGGTCTGCGCGACTTTGGCGCCTGCATGAGCCCTCACAGTGCCTGGCTCATTCTTCAGGGTATCGAGACCTTAGGCCTGCGCATGCAGCGTCACATGCAAAACACCGAAGCTGTGGTCGCCTTTTTGGCCTCGCACCCGATGGTCGAGCGTGTGGGTCATCCCCTTTTGGACAGCCACCCCAGCCACGCGCTGGCGAAAAAACTGCTACCGCGCGGCGCAGGATCCGTCTTCAGCTTTGACATCAAGGGCTCACGCGAGCAGGGCAAGGCGTTTGTCGAAACGCTCAAGGTGTTCAGCCACTTGGCCAACGTTGGCGACTGTCGCAGCCTGGTCATTCAACCCGCCAGCACCACCCACTTCCGCATGGATACAGCGGCCTTGAAGCAAGCGGGTATCTCTCCCGGCACCATCCGCCTGTCCATTGGGTTGGAGGATGCCGATGACCTGATTGACGACCTCAAACGCGCCCTGCGTGCCGCTGAAAAAGTGGGGGCTTAAGGACCATGAAAGTCAGTCTCTCAATCAACGGTCAAAACCAAACCACATTTGTCTACACGGGCGGCAAAGCCTGGGTCGATGGTCAGCCAACGGCCGTTCTAATCCATGGTGTTTTGAACGACCACAGCGTGTGGATTTTGCAGTCGCGGTATCTGGCCCACCACGGCTACAACGTCTTGGCTCTTGACCTTCCTGGTCATGGCCAAAGTACGGGTGCACCGCCCGAGACGGTCGCCGCTGCGGCCCGTCACATTTGGGCACTGCTCGACGCCCTGAAAGTTGACCGCGCGGCATTCATCGGTCACAGCTTTGGTGCCTTGATTGCCCTGCAAGCCGCCGCCGATCGGCCCCAAGCGTGCGCCCATTTGGGCCTCGTTGGGGTGGCTTATCCCATGCGCGTGTCACCCGTGTTGCTTGAGCTGTCGCAAAGCGAACCGCTCAAAGCCATCGATATGGTCAACACCTTCAGCCACAGCACCTTGGCACCACCCCCATCCGCATTGGGGCCAGGTACCTGGCTCTACGGCGCATCGCGCGCCCTCATGCGACGTATCCTGCGCAGCAACGCCACACACAATGTTTTTTTCACGGGGTTCAATGCGTGTAACAGCTACGCCGATGGCGAGGCGGCGATGCGCGTCGTCGCCGAACACGGCATAAAAACGTTGTTTGTCTTGGCTGATGGTGACCAGATGACACCCCCAAAAGCCATCAAACCGCTCAGCGCATTGGCGCCCGCTGCAAGGACCGTCATGGTCCATGGTGGCCACCAATTGATGCTGGAAGCGCCAGAGGAAACGCTGCGCGCGATTGCCGATTTTTTAAAACCTTAATCGCAGAGTTCCGCCATGTCCGATGATTTAAAGACCGTCAAAACCTTTGAGGCGTTTTACCCGCTGTACCTCAAAGAGCACCAGCACCCCCTGTGCCGCCGCATGCACTTCATTGGCACAGGCCTCGGCATTACGGGGTTGTTCACATTTGCGGCCACCGGTTTTCCGGAAGCCATATTGGGCGGACTGATCGCGGCGTATGCCTTTGCGTGGGCAGGTCATGTGCTTTTTGAAAAAAACAAACCCGCCACATTCAAGCGCCCCTTGTTTAGTTTGATGGGCGATCTCGCCATGTTCCGCGACATGGTGGCGGGACGCATACCCTTTTAATCGTTGGCCTGCGGTGGCAAGGCGTCCGCAACACAGCGGTTTTCCCAGCCGCTGGCTGTCCACATCGGCAAACTCTCTGGCGTCTTCGGCAGCAACAACGCATCGACCAAGGGTGACAACGGCACGCGCGCCAAGTCGGCGACAAGCACATAACGGGGCTCATCCTCATCCAGTCGACCGACCCAGTCAAGGTTGATCAAGACGGCCATCGGCTTCTCCAAGGCCAAGGCATCAATTCGGAGCGAGCTGGCGAGGGCCTCAGCCGACAACCCCACACCGACAACACCAGTCGCCATCCGCGCACGTCGTGCCTGATGCAGCAACGCCAAAATTTCAATCGCCAATTGGTAGTCCCATCCTGCCTGATCGTTGCGGCGTGACACGCCCCGCAACAGGCTTGGCAGGTACGCCACCATGACGGCCCCGAACAAAATCAGCAACCACGCCAAGTAAAGCCAAACCAACAAAATGGGGACTGTTGCAAACGCGCCGTAGACCGCCGAGAAGGTCGGCGTGGCTTTGATGTAAATCGCAAGCAAGCGTTTAACAACTTCCAGCGCAATCGCCATCAACAGGCCGCCAATGAAGGCATGGCTCCAACGGACCTTGGCGTTTGGCACGAAGTAATAAAGCGATGCCAAAGCAACCACCACCACCAGATACTCGAAAATATCGAGCAACCAAACATAGCCAGCGCCCACCCCACTGCTGGCGGCAAAGAGGTAGGTGGTCAGGCTGATACTGCCACCCAGCAACAGCGGCCCCAAGGTGAGAACGCCCCAATAGGTCAAGACCCGCTGGGAAAAGGGCCGCAGTTCACGCACGCGCCAAATGTCGTTCAGCTTGCGGTCAATGGTCAGAATCATGGCCAGTGCTGTGGCCAATAGGGCCGCCGCACCCAACCATCCCAGTTGGCCTGCCTTGCTTGAAAACTGGTGCAAATACTTGAGCACAGAGCGCGCAATCTCGTTGGGCACGAGGCTTTGGATGAGCCATTTTTCGACGCTTGTTTCGAGGTTCGCAAACGCTGGCAACGCGCTGAATATCGCCAAAGCGACCGTGAACAAAGGGACCAAGGCCATCACGGTTGTGAAGGTCAGGCTGCTGGCGGTCTCGCCCAGTCGGTCTTCCTTGAAACGCTCACGCAGCGTGAGCGCGGTATTCCGCCACGGAAAGCGCAACAGATCATGGCGAACATCCTGCCAAAAAAGACGCCATTTCCCGAGACCTGAGTGCCATTCATTCATGTCGGTATCATGCCACCATCACCTGCCATTTTTTGACGCACCCCATGTCCCCTAATGCCCCCCCTACCGAGCCTTATACCGCCAACGTTGCCAGCGCCAAGGTACGGCAAACCCGAACGGTTGCCGTCGTCAGCTTGCTGGGCCTGATTGTGCTCGGTTTGGCATGGGAGCTTTGGCTGGCACCCCTGCGCCCGGGCGGCTCATTTTGGGCCATCAAGGTCATCCCCTTGTGCTTTCCGCTGGCGGGTTTGCTAAAAAACCGCATGTACACCTACCGTTGGATGAGCCTGCTTATTTGGCTCTATTTCACCGAGGGCGTGGTGCGCGCGTGGTCAGACGCTGGCCTGTCCGCTTGGCTGGCACTGGGGCAAACGGTGTTGTGCCTGGCGCTGTTTGTTGCTGTGGCCTTGCACGTGCGCTGGCGCCTCGCAAGCGTTGCAACCGCACCGGCTGAGACCGCCTGACCTGGGTGACCCCGCCATGGCATTTGACACCGCATCTGTTTTAGCGGCTTTCCGCGAGGTCGTTGGCCAAGCCAACGTTTTGACAGAGGGCGACCTCTCCGCCTACACCCACGATTGGCGCAAGCGCGCGCAAGGCAAGGCGCTTGCCGTCATCCGTCCCGCCAACGTCACCGAAGTGGCTGCTGTGGTCCGCATTTGTGCCGCCAACACCATCGCCATTGTTCCGCAGGGCGGCAATACCGGCCTGGTCGTGGGCTCTGTGCCCGATGCGTCGGGTACGCAAGTGGTGTTAAACATGGGGCGAATGAACCGCATTCGGGCCATCGACCCCGATAACCTCACCATCACGGTCGAAGCGGGCTGCATCCTCCAAACGGTGCAGGCGGCGGCGGCGGCGGCGGGCTTTTATTTTCCACTCAGCCTCGCCGCAGAGGGCAGTTGCACCATTGGCGGTAACCTGGGCACCAATGCGGGGGGTACCCAGGTCCTTCGGTTCGGTAACGCCCGCGAATTGTGTTTGGGGCTGGAGGCCGTTACGGCGGAAGGCGAGGTGTGGGACGGCCTGTCTGGCCTGCGCAAGGACAACACCGGCTACGACTTGCGGCACCTGCTGATCGGATCCGAGGGGACCCTGGGCATCATCACAGCCGCGACCATGAAGCTCAGCCCCCAACCCTTGAGCCGCTGCGTGGCATGGTTGCACACCGATTCACTGGCCAACGCCGTTGGCCTGCTGCGGCACGCCCGCCAGCACCTGTCTGATGGCCTGACAGGCTTTGAAGTCATGGGACTGTTCGCCCGAGAACTGGTGGCAAAGCATTACCCGCAATTCCAAATCCCGCTTCAAAACGGCCCATCGGCACCCTACGCGGTGCTACTTGAGTACGCCAGCAGCCAAGACGAAGAAACCGCTCAAACCTTATTAGAAGACACCATTGCCGCCAAACTGGACGATGGCACGCTGACCGATGCCGTTTTGGCCACCCAACTCAGCCAAGCGAACGCGATGTGGCAAATTCGCGAGCACATTTCAATGGCGCAAAGCCAAGAGGGGCTCAACATCAAACACGACATTTCGGTGCCGATCTCTCAGATCGCTGACTTTGTCGACCATACCGACGCGGCCTTGGCCGCAGCCATTCCGGGGGTGCGCTTGGTGAATTTCGGTCACCTGGGCGATGGCAACCTGCACTACAACGTCCAGGCGCCGGTGGGCACCGATCCTGCTGAATTTTTACGCACATCCGAGGACACCATCAACCGGCTGGTTTTCGATGCCGTTGTTGCTTTTGGTGGCTCGATATCAGCGGAGCATGGCATTGGCAGCCTCAAAGCGCATACCCTTCCCCATTACAAATCAGCCGTTGCGCTGCGCATGATGCGGCAGATCAAGGGGGCGCTTGACCCGAAGAACATCCTTAACCCAGGACGCGTGCTGACCACTGAATAACGCAGGCCCGCTTTGGTTTATCCTTGTCACTCTGCAAATTGCGCGCCCCATAACGCCTATGACCTCGCTTACGCCCCCTCGCCAATACGAAGACTTCATGCAACACGTGTTCACGCACGGCATCGAAAAGACCGATCGCACGGGCACCGGCACACGCAGTGTTTTTGGCTATCAAATGCGCTTTGACCTGAATGAGGGCTTCCCGCTGGTCACGACGAAGAAGGTTCACCTCAAGTCGATCATTTATGAACTCCTGTGGTTCCTCCGTGGTGACGCGAACGCCAAGTGGTTGCAAGAACGTGGCGTCACCATTTGGGACGAGTGGGCCGCACCCAATGGTGATCTGGGGCCTGTCTACGGCGTCCAGTGGCGCAGTTGGCCCACGCCCGATGGCGGCCACATCGACCAGATCACAGACGTTGTCAACACCATCAAAAACAACCCTGACTCGCGACGCATGATCGTGAGCGCATGGAACGTGGGCGAATTGTCAAAAATGGCATTGATGCCCTGCCACGCGTTTTTCCAGTTCTACGTCGCACCACCGACCGAGGCGGGCGGCAAAGGCAAACTGAGCTGCCAGTTGTACCAACGCAGCGCTGATATTTTTCTGGGCGTGCCTTTCAACATCGCCAGTTACGCGCTGCTCACGCACATGGTGGCGCAACAGTGCGACCTTGATGTGGGCGACTTCATCTGGACCGGCGGTGACTGCCACATCTACAGCAACCATCACGACCAGGTGCAAACACAGCTCAGTCGCGACCCATACCCCTACCCACGACTGCACATCACGCGCAAGCCTGACAGTATTTTTGACTACGCTTTCGAAGATTTCGAGGTGCAGGACTACGTTCACCACGCCGCCATCAAGGCGCCAGTTGCCGTCTAAGGCGGCACCCTCAACACACCCGTCGCCACGCCCATGCTGACCCGCCAACAAGCTTGGGCGTTGATCGCGCTCACCCTCATGTGGGGCCTCAACTGGCCCATCATGAAGCTCTCACTGCAAGAGCTCACGCCACTTTACTTCCGCGCCAGCACCATGATGTTGGGCGCCATGTGGCTGTTTGTTTACTTTCACCGCAAAGGGCTGCGTATGTGGCCCAAGGGTAACGAGTGGTGGCTCATCATCGGCTTGGGGATCCCCAATATATTGGGCTGGCACACCATGTCGGTCATGGGTGTGAGCCTTTTGCCGTCAGGCCGCTCAGCCATCTTGGGTTTCACCATGCCCATCTACACGGTCTTGTTTGGTGCGCTCTTATTTAAGCAACCTCTTACCAAGCGCGCCGGACTTGCGGTGGCTTGCGTCTTTGCCACCATCGGCCTGCTCACATGGCACGAACTCACGAACATCAGCGGCAACCCCGCAGGCATCTTGTGGATGGAGGGTGCCGCACTGTCATGGGCACTGGGCACCTTGTTGATGCGACGCGTGCCCTTTGACCTGCGCCCCGAAGCCCTCACCGTCTGGATGATGCTGTTGTCCAGCTTGGTCATTTGGGCGCTCGCCATCACGTTGGAACCCGTGACCAGCATCGCCACCTTCAGCGGACAAATGTGGTTCACGCTGGTGTACGCCGTGATCTTCAACTACGGCTACGCGCAAGTGATCTGGTTTGGCATGGCCCGGAACCTGCCGCCAGCCACGAGCGCGATGAGCATCATGGCCGTACCCGTCATTGGTACCATTACGGCGACCTTCATCGTCGGCGAAGTGCCGCATTGGCAAGATTTGCTGGCGATGGTTTTCGGCGTCACAGCAATTGCTGCCGTCCTGATGCCACCCCGAAAAGTTAAGACCTCATAAGCATGCGCCTCAACCTGATTTACGCCCAGTCGCAAAACGGTGTCATCGGCATCAACAACACATTACCTTGGCATTTGCCGCAAGACCTGGCGCACTTCAAAGCCAAAACCTCGGGTTGCCCAGTCATCATGGGTCGAAAAACGTGGGACTCACTGCCACCCAAATTCAGGCCGCTCCCCGGTCGCACCAATATCGTCATCACCCGTCAAACGCAGTGGCAAGCGGACGGTGCCCACGCGACTCACAGCCTGGAGGCGGCGTTGCGGTATTTGAAAGGCAGCACCGAAGCCGCTCCTGACGAGGTCTGGGTCATTGGTGGCGCGCAGATTTACACCGCCGCGCTGCCGCTCGCGCAGCGTGTGGTTGTGACGGTCATCCACAAAGACTTTCAAGGGGATGCCTACGCGCCGACCTTGGGCCCCGAGTGGCGCGAGACCGCCCGTGAGCCACACAATCCCGCACCCGATGCGGCCGACGCGCTCAGCTTCGATTTTGTGACGTTCGAGCGCTGAGTCGCGCCACCGTGTCGGCCAACTTGGCCGAACTGAGATGCCCCAGCATCACCAAATTCCGTTTTTCGGAATAATTCGGCTCAAATAAAATATTTCTTGCACATTTGGCACGGGCGTGATTAGAATACGTCACCAATCATTTTTTGGAACTTTTCGTACCACTTTTGGAGAAATCATGAGTACCACACCAACGCAAGTACCCTCTGGTCCCCAGCGCATGACGCCGTCTGAGGCTTTCGTCGAAACCATGGTCGCGCGTGGCGTGAAGACCATGTTTGGCATCATGGGCTCGGCCTTCATGGATGCCATGGATATTTTTGCCCCCGCCGGCATTACCTTGATTCCCGTTGTTCATGAGCAAGGCGCTGGCCACATGGCCGATGGCTATGCCCGTGTCAGCGGCCGCCACGGTGTGGTGATTGGCCAGAACGGCCCTGGCATCAGCAACTGTGTGACGTCGATCGCTGCCGCCTTCTGGGCGCACAGCCCTGTCGTGATCATCACGCCCGAGACAGGCACGATGGGTATGGGTTTGGGCGGTTTCCAAGAAGCCAACCAATTGCCCATGTTCCAAGAGTTCACAAAGTACCAAGGCCACGTGAACAACCCCAAGCGCATGGCTGAGTACACCGGTCGTGTGTTTGACCGTGCCATTTCAGAGATGGGTCCCACCCAGCTGAACATTCCCCGTGACTACTTCTACGGTGAGATCACCTGCGAAATCCCCGCTGAGCAAAAAATTGAGCGCGGCGCAGGCGGTGAAAACAGCTTGAACGAAGCCGCAGAGCTGTTGGCAACGGCCAAATTCCCAGTGATCTTGTCAGGTGGTGGTGTGGTGATGGGCGATGCGGTCGCTGAATGCCAAGCCCTGGCTGAGCGTCTCGGCGCACCCGTGGTCACCGGCTACTTGCGCAACGATGCATTCCCAGCCAGCCACCCATTGTGGGCGGGCCCATTGGGTTACCAAGGCTCAAAGGCGGCGATGAAGTTGATCGCTCAGGCCGATGTGGTGGTGGCGTTGGGTTCACGCATGGGTCCGTTCGGAACCTTGCCCCAACACGGCTTGGATTACTGGCCGAAAGAGGCCAAGATCATTCAGGTCGAGGCCGATCACACCAACCTGGGCTTGGTGAAGAAAATTTCTGTCGGTATCTGCGGCGACGCGAAGGCAGCCGCGAAAGCGATTACGGCCCGTTTGGCGGGTAAAGCGTTGGCTTGCGACGCCACCAAAGACGCACGCGCCAAAACGATTGCGGATGAAAAGGCCGCCTGGGAAAAGGAACTCGACGAGTGGACCCACGAGCGTGACGCCTACAGCTTGGACATGATCGAAGAGGCGAAAGGCGAGAAGCCTTTCAGCGGCGGTGAGTACCTGCACCCCCGTCAGGTCTTGCGCGAGCTTGAGAAGGCGATGCCCAAGCGCGTGATGGTGTCAACCGACATCGGCAACATCAACTCAGTGGCTAACAGCTACTTGCGCTTTGACGAACCACGCAGCTTCTTTGCCCCCATGAGCTTCGGTAACTGCGGCTACGCATTGCCAACCATCATGGGTGCCAAGTGTGCCGCACCGGATCGTCCCGCCATCGCTTACGCCGGTGACGGTGCATGGGCCATGAGCATGGTGGAGATCATGACGGCTGTGCGCCACAACATCCCCGTAACGGCTGTGGTGTTCCACAACCGTCAGTGGGGTGCCGAGAAGAAAAACCAAGTGGACTTCTACAACCGCCGCTTTGTGGCTGGTGAGCTCGAGAGCGAGAGCTTCGCGGGCATGGCCAAGGCCATGGGCGCAGAAGGCATCGTTGTCGACAAGCTCGAAGATGTGGGCGCTGCGCTGAAGAAGGCGGTTGATATGCAGATGAACGAGGGCAAGACCTGCGTCATCGAAATCATGTGTACCCGCGAATTGGGTGACCCCTTCCGCCGCGATGCGTTGGCAAAGCCAGTGCGTTTGTTAGACAAGTACAAAGACTTCGTTTAAGGCGACATCACTGGGCTGACTTGTCTTGCGCACGCGTGCGTTGGGCAAGTCGGCCCTTTTCTATTTCTGGGATACCGATACCATGATCAATGAGTTAGCAGCACGCGCCAAACAATCGCCGAAGCGAATCGTCTTACCCGAGCTGGCGGATGCGCGGGTTCGCAGCGCCGGCATCAAGGCGCACAACGATGGTGTTGCGCAGGTGATTTTTGTTGGCAGCGCCACCGATGCACCGGCGGAGGGTACGTGGCCTGCTGACGGGGTGGTCCGTGATCCTAAAACCGACGAGCATCGCTACCGCTTGGCGAAGGCCCTGCAAGTGTGTCGCGCAAAAGAAAACTTGAGCATCGAAGATGCCTTGCTCCGCTTAGAAAACCCCCTCACCTTCGCCGCCATGATGGTGCGTGAGGGCGATGCAGACGGCATGGTGTGCGGCGCTGTTACGACCACGGCTGATGTGGTGCGGGCATGTATCCAGTTGATCGGTGTTGCGGACGGAACCCCATTGGTGTCGAGCTTTTTCTTGATGTACAAAGACGGTGATCAGGGCCAAGCTGGGCAGCGTTTGGTGTTCACGGATTGTGGCTTGGTGATTGACCCCAGCGCCCAGGAGCTTGCACACATCGCGAGTGCCGCCGCGAACAGCGCGCGCCAATTGATGGCCGTCGAACCACGCATGGCCATGCTCTCATTCTCAACAGCAGGTAGCGCGCGCCACGAGCGGGTCACCAAGGTACAAGAGGCCACTGCATTTTTGCGCGACATGCGTCCCGAGTTAGCCGTCGATGGTGAGGTCCAACTGGATGCGGCACTGGTGCCTTCGATCGCCGCGCGGAAGTTGCCCGATTCACAGGTCAAGGGTGACGCCAACGTGTTGGTCTTCCCCAATTTAGATGCTGGCAATATTGGCTACAAGTTGGCAGAGCGGTTGGGCGGATTCACGGCGTTGGGCCCCTTGCTGCAAGGCTTGAAGAAGCCTGCCAATGACCTGTCGCGTGGTTGTTCTGCGGACGATGTTTATGGCGTCATTTGCACCACGGTCGTGCAAGCACAGGTTTAGATCACCGCACCGTCAGTCGCGTTCAGCGGCGTTGTCGTAGCGCACGCTGGGCCTCGAAGCCGACTTTCAGGATGTCGGCAATGCTTTGGGTTTGAACCGCATGCGTATCGGTCCAGCCAAGGCAGTGGCGGTAATAAACGCTTAAATCCAAACCGACGCCCAGCCCCATGACGGCAACCTCACCCGCGCGTTCGATCTGTCGCAAGACAGTGCGCAGGTGATGGTCCAAATAAAACTCGCTGTTGGTGCGTTGTGTCGCGGTTTCCATTGGGGAGCCATCGGAGACCACCATCACCAAGCGCTGCGTGACGGGCAAGGCCAGTAACCTTCCCGCGGCCCATTGCACAGCTTCACCATCCAAACCTTCGCGATACAAGTCAGGCTTGAGTAACGCCGCAATCGATAAGGCCGCCGCACGGCGCGTTTGGCTGGCCGACTTTAAAACCATGTGTAAGCGCTCTGCCAAGCGTCCGGGGTCTGTGGGGCGTCCCGCACGCTCCCAAGCCTTTTGAGCCTTGCCACCGTTCCATGACGCTGTGGTGTAGCCCAGCACTTCGGTTTGAACACCCGCCCGCTCGAGAACGCGAATCAGCACCTCGACCATTGGCAAGACACGCGGCAGCTGATTGCGCATCGAGCCAGAGCAATCCAATAGGATCGATACCGCCGCGCTCATCTCGGGTTGGTAACGCTCTTGCTTAAACACGTTGCGCTCTTGCGGCGAGGTGACCAGCAAAGACAATCGCTCGGCGCTGAGGTAGCCCGACTCGGTCTCCAGCTCCCAACCGTTGCGAACCGGCACCGCCCATTGCCGCCTCACCCGCTCGACCAATGCCCCAATGTTGACCGGTGATTCGAGCAACCAATCATCGATTTGGCGCCTGTACCCGGGCAACAATGCGGCGCGAACCAGCTCATCACCCGTGCGCTCAATGTCAAAGCGATCGGTAAAAACGCGATAGGGACTGCGGCTACCGCTCACCGTTTTGCCATCACCCGTGGCGATTTGCAGGAGGTCGGTAAACGGCTTCTCGATGGGACGGAGCAGGGCTGCCAACAGGGCCGCTGCGCGCTTGCTAAAGCGACGGGCGTTGGGCGGTAAGGTTTGCGCCTCGGCCTCCAGCCAATCGGCGACGCCCATCGCAACCAACCACGCCGCCTCGGTGTAGGCCTTGGCGTCAGCGCGTTGCCGACGCATGACCTGAAAGTGGCCGCCCCACTGCGGCCCCACCAGCGATGCGCGCATGGTCTCCATCACATCGGTGTCCTCATCGGCGATGGGTTGACCGTTGATGAGGGAGCGCGCACTGCCAATCACGGTAAACAACAACAGACCGGTTTGCGTCTCTGTGATCAGCGATGCCTTGAACTGGATCACCCAGTGCTCATAGGCCTCAAAAAGATTTTTCTTGACGCCAGGCCACCGCTCAGACACCCGATACTCATCGCGAAATTGGCACAGCACGCCATAAACCAGATGGGCCATGGCCAGCTTGACGTCGGCATTGGGCGGTGGGTGGTCACGCAAAGTGCCACCCAACAGGTGCGCCGCTGCGGCATCGGCGGTGGCACGGGCTTGGGGTCCGTCTGAACGAGAGTCATGGTGTGTGGCCCCCGTCTGAATACCCGCCTCACCAATGAATAGCCGGTGTGCCGAAGGGTAAATACCCGCCTCGCCCGTTAGGGCACGCGCCACACTCGCTGCCAGCTCATCGGCGTCACGAAGGGCAATGCCTGATGGCTGGGTATCGGTACTCAAAACAAGCGCCGTTTAATTACGAACGCAATGCCGCGCTGGCATCCGCAGTTGGCAACGTCTCACCAAAGCAGCGCTGGTAAAGCTCGGCAACCAAGGTGTGCTCGCTGGGGTCGCACTTGTTCAGGTAGGACAGCTTGAATGCCAATACGCGGTCCTGGAACAAGGCAGCGTTCTCGCCCCAATTGATCAAGGTGCGCGGCGACATGAGGACCGATAGGTCGCCCATGGCGTAGCTTTGACGGGTGAGGTTGGCCAACGCAATCATCGCGTTTGCAACGCGCAAGCCCTCGCCTTGCGCGAGGCTCGGTACCTGCGCGGTCAGAATCGCCAACTCTTTTTCAGCGGGCAGATAGTTCAGTGCGACAACCAAATTCCAACGATCCATTTGGGCCTGGTTGATTTGCTGAACGCCGTGGTAAAGGCCCTGCGTGTTACCTTGACCGACGGTGTTGGACGTGGCGAAAAGGCGGAAAGCCTTGTGGGGATGCAGGGTTCGGTTTTGCTCCATTAAAGTGAAGGAGCCTTCGCGCTCAAGCACACGCTGGATCACAAACATCACATCGGGGCGGCCTGCATCGTACTCATCCAAAATCAGTGCAATGGGCTTGCGCATGCACCACGGCAAGATACCTTCTTGAAATTTTGTGACCTGATGGCCATCTTGCATGACGACCGTGTCTTTACCCACCAAATCAAGGCGGGTGATGTGGCCATCAAGGTTGACGCGCATACACGGCCAATTGAGGCGTGCAGCAACTTGCTCAATGTGCGAGGACTTACCACTGCCGTGCAGGCCCTGGACCAGCACACGCTTGTTATGCATGAACCCCGCCAAAATCGCCTGAGTGACCTCAGGCTGAAACTGATAAGCGGGGTCGATGGCGGGAACCAAATCCATACCCGAGGTAAAGCCGTTGACGCGCACATCGGTGTCTAAGCCGAAGAGCTCGCGGGCGGAAAAGGTTTGATCGGGCAGTTGCATGGTGGGTTCCAATGGGTCGGCTTAGGCCGATAGGCTGTTGATGTCAGGGCCGCTGGACGCCTGCTCTTCAATGGCTTGCAAGGCCTGGGCTGCGCGCTGCAGGGCTGGAATGGCCGCCTCAACGCGCTGAGGCGTGAGCCGCATACTGGGGGCTTGCACGGCCAAACCGAGATTCGATGACCGGTTGGTACTGGGCACTAAAACCGCCACACAAATGAGGCCCGGCAGATATTCCTCGCGGTCGTAACCGACGCCATCCCGTTTGACGGTTGCGATCTCGGCCTCAATCGCATCCATATCGGTCAGGGTGTTGGGCGTGAAGCGCTCCAACGCGACCTGTCCCAACAACCGACGGCGTTGGCTCGGTGTCATTTGGGCCAAAAATAATTTCCCAGTCGCCGAGCAATGTGCCGGAACCACCGACCCCGCTTGCAAATAAAAGCGCAGCGGCGCTGGCGTCTCCACACGATCGAGGTAGACCACCTCCGATCCATTGAATGCGGTGAGGTTGCAGGTCTCTCCCACCTCTTCGACCAAGCGCCGCAAAACCAAATGGCGCGCTCCGTGCACCGTGTTGTTGAGCAACACAGTTTCTGCCAACTGGCGCAGACGCAACCCAGTTGTATATTGGCGCCCATCGCCATCGCGCTGCACCATGCCAGCCATTTCGAGCTGCTGCAACATGCGGTGGACGGTTGGCTTGGGTAAACCGGTCTCCTCAACCAGCGTTTGCAGGGTTGCGAAACGGTCCATCTTCGCCAAGGCCTCAAGCAGCGCGAACTGGCGCATCGTGGGCTTGTCGTTATCCAAAGTGGTCACGTTTGGCGCCACCACGGGCGGCGGCACGGGCTTTTTTTGTGGTTTCATGCCTGAATAATAACAAATTTCAAAATTAAATGTGATTTGTCTCGTTTTTTAAAAAAACTTGACACTTTTATCATTTTTCAGCATGATTCAACAAGTTTTTGGAACCGCCCGTTCCATAAAAGGAAAACATGTCAAACGCCACCCCCTTTGCCTCATTAATGAAACGGATCGGATTTTCCGCTTGGTCACATGGCGTGGCTTTGAGCGGCGTTGTCGCCATTGCGGCGACGTTTGTGGCCGAGCACTACGGTGGCCCCAAATACCTGTACGCGCTGTTGATGGGAATGGCCTTTCACCACCTCAGCCAGGTTGACCGCTATAGCGCCGGTATTGAGTTTGCAGCCAAAAAGCTGGTGCGGTTCGGTGTCGCCTTGCTGGGTTTGCGAATCATGCTCAGTGACTTGCAAGATTTGGGATGGCTGGGCGTCTTTGCACTCATCAGTGGCCTGGTACTGACCATTGGGTTTGGCATGTGGATGGCCAAGCGTCTTCAGCTGCCACGCAGTTTGGGTCTGCTCTCGGGCGGTGGCACGGCAATCTGTGGCATCTCGGCAACCCTGGCGTTATCGGCAACCATGCCACCGAGTAAAGAGGTCGAAGAAATGACCTTACTCACCGCAATTGGTATTGCCGCGTTCTCGACGGTTGCCATGGTGCTATACCCCGTATTGGTCGTCGCCCTGTCTTTGACGCAAGCGGAGGCTGGGTTGTTCTTGGGTGGGGCAATTCATGACGTCGCCCAAGTGGTGGGCGCGGGCTACATCATCTCGCCCGATGTCGCTGACTCCGCAACGTTGGCCAAGATGTTTCGCGTCGCCATGCTGATGCCACTGGTTATTGTCTTTTCGCTCGCCTTTAGCCGTGCGCGCAGTGACTCAGCAGGGCTGGGGAATGTTGCCAAAAAGCCAGGCCTTATCCCTGGATTCTTGGTCGTATTTGTGGCATTGGCTGTTCTGAATAACGTCGTCGAATTGCCCAAACAGGCGGTGGGCTTTTTGAGCGATCTGTCGGGTTGGTGCTTGGTCATCTCAATCGCTGCACTCGGCGTAAAGACGTCACTGCAGAAGCTGTCCGAGCTTGGGTGGCGTCCCATCATCTTGCTGGCCAGCGAGGCGCTCTTTATCGCCAGCTGGATGTTGGGAATGGTCTTCCTGATGCGTCAGTTCAGCTGAGCCGCCACTGCGAGGCGTCGATCGGCAAGAATGCCTCGATCGCCGCCGTCGCAATGACGTGGGTCGTTCCTTGTTCAGCGTCAACCACGTCGAGACCACCGAAGACCGCTGTGACCGTCGCACGCCCACGCGGCAGCTCTTTCGCGACCACGTCACAATCAACCATCTCCGGCTTTTGAACCCCAATCGTGACCTGCACGCGCATGGCCTGATGGTCGTAGCCCAGCGAACGAAACAAAACGATGGACGAGTGATGCAGCGCATCGTGGACCGCGCGTATGGCGGCTTTCGTGTAGTCCAAGCCGTAGAGATCGTTACCCGTCCCCATCTCAAGGATGATGCGCTTTTCTGTGGCCTGGCTATCAGACATCGGTCGGCTCCATATCGAAGGACACCATGATGGCGGCGTTTGCCACGACGCTTGTCCCAGGTTTATCGTGACGCACGATGTCGAGTCCGCCTTTCACGACGGTGATGTGCGGCTGGCCGTAGGGGAAGATTCCCATCAACACGCTGGCATCCACCAGATCGGGGCGCTGCACGCCGACTTCGACGTCAATCAGCATGGCCTCACGGTCGAAGCCAAAAGCGTCTGCAACGTTTAACGAGTTGTGCCACAAGGCATCACGAATCGCTCGTGCGCAGGCCTCTGTGTAGTTAAGGCTGCGGATGGAGGTGCCCATTCCGAACTGCGTGACAACGCGTTTTTTTGCCATAAGTAGCGCTCCAAATAACCGCAACAGCGGCAATAGCCTTAACTGTAATCTCGAATCACGTAGTGTTTGGTGGTGGTTTCGATGACTTCCCAAAACCCACGGAACCCGTTAGGGATGAGAAAGCTGTCGCCCGTGCGGAATGTTTGCGCTGAGCCGTCCTCGGCAATGAGACGAACATGGCCCGAGATGATCACGCAGAACTCATCCCGGTCGGTGAAGGCGTGCCACTTACCGGGTGTGCTGGTCCACGTGCCAGCAATGAGGTCGCCGCTGGGGTTAGCAAATCGACCAACCGATTGGTGGTGTGGGTCACCCGCAACCACACGGTCAGGGAGATCCGCCAGTCGACGCGCTTCCCACGCATCGCTGGCGGCAGAAAAATCAATGACCTTTACAACCATTCAAAAGCCATTCGATTACAGCTTCTCATCGTTCAGCCAATACCACTTGTAGAGGAAGTACTGACCGAATCGACGGAAGGGTGCGAAGGCTTCCGAACGCACCATATTCATGACATTGGGGTACTCGAGCGGCGAGTTGTAGATGGGAAGATTGAAGACCTCTTGGTCGTTATCCTTGCCCGCCACACGCTGTGCGACACGCTTACCCGCCCACGTTGAGAAAGACACACCGTTGCCGCCATAGCCGACCGCGTACCAAATGTTCAACTTGGGATCGGGTTGCGCAATTCGCGGCATCATGTCGTGACTGACGTCAACCCAGCCCCACCATGAGTAGTCAATCTGGATACCAGCGAGTGGGGGGAACTTGCGCGCAATGGCATCAGTCAGAAGTTTGAGGTGAATAGGGTCTTCAGCATCAGCACCGGTGATTGAACTGCGGCTACCCAGCTGCAAGCGGTTGCCGTCCAAGAGACGGTAATAAAAACGCAATGTCCGTGTGTCGGTCATGAACGTCTTCGACTTGAAGTTACAGGCCGCCAACTCGGCGTCAGTCAAGGGGCGGGTAACGACAGAGTTCGACAAAATTGGCAGGATTTTGTTCTTCGTAACCTTGTGCATTTTTTGCCAAGTGTAGCCACCCGTGCAAAACACCACACGCTTCGCGCGGACCACACCGCCAGGCGTTTGTATGTGGTGAATACCGTTGACGGTCGTCAAACCTTGAACCGGACTTGCAGGGTGTACTTTCACACCCATGGCGCGCGCTTTGCGCATGATGCCGAACGTGAGCTTGAGCGGGTGAACGCCGACACCCTCCTCTTCCAGCATGGCACCGAAATGTTCACGCTCATCGCAGTAACGCTCACGCACTTCTTCCGCACTCAAAATTTTTGTTTGATAGCCGAAGTAATCGTTACGCACCTGTGCCATGTTGCGCAGGTATGCCATCTTCGCTGGCTTGTGGGCCATGTACAGATGACCGCCGTCAAAGGCTTCACATTCAATGTCTTTGGTGAGTTGCTTGAAGTTGTCAAAACCACGCCTGATTTCGGTGTCCAGGCGCTTCGCCGTATCCATTCCCCAACGCTCGATCCACTGCGAACGCGACAAACGACCGCTGGCATTTTGACCTTGCCCACCGCTGCGGCTTGAGCACCCCCAAGCGGTTTGGTTCGCCTCCAAAACCACCGCCTTGATGCCGTGGTCTTCGGCCAGGTACATGGCTGTGGACATCCCTGTCGAGCCACCCCCCACAACAACGACATCCACATCGCAGTCACCCGTAATCGGGCCATCGTCTTCAGGGGGCGCACCCGCCGATGCCACCCAATACGACGGTGCGTAGTCAAGACCGCGGCCAGGGCTTTTCAGGGGGCGCACCCGCCGATGCCACCCAATACGACGGTGCGTAGTCAAGACCACGGCCAGGGCTTTTCGCCACCAATGGGTCGTACGTTGAGTCGTAAGGCTGCAAGACTGTGTTGCGACCGCTCATAGCATTCATAACTATCTCCAAGATGGAACGAATTGTTTGTTTGGGGTGGGTTAAGGATAGTGGGCACCACCCAACCTTGGTTAGCGCCAGATTCGACCAATCCATGGAACCAAGAACCTTGGACAAACTCGGGTTAACCCTTTGACTTGGATCTAACGATTCGCAAGCGTTGGATCTACAAACGTGCAAGCAACCAACCAAATAATGCGCCACCAACCGATAAACACAACTGAACCTCATCCAACACATGACTGCACCCATCACCGCCGAAACACTCGCCGACTTTGCGCAAGCCTGGAACGACCATGACATTGAAAAGCTCATGAGCCACATGCACGCTGATTGCAAATTTCATGCAGTGGCTGGTCCTGATTTGATGGGGCGCACGTTCTCTGGCTTGGCGGAGGTGCGCGAGGGCTTCAAGGCGGCTTGGCAGAATTTCCCCGATGCCGCGTGGCTCAACGGCGACCACTTTGTTGTGGGCGATCGTGGCGTGTCCGAATCCACCTTCTGCGGCACGAAGGCGGACGGGTCACGCATTGAGGCCCGAATGGTCGACGTGTTCACTTTTAAAGACGGCAAGATTCTTATCAAGAACGCTTACCGCAAAGACCGACCCGCACTGGCCGGTTAACAACGGAATTGGAATTCGGTGGTTAACGTGCTCACACCAAACCACTGTTTCAATGCATAAACAGAGCGACTACCAAATCGCCACAATTTTTTTCAACAACCAGGAGTCAATCATGATCATCAAGAAGACCATCACGCACACATTGCTGGCAGCATCGCTGGCAATGACCGGCGCAAGCGCATTTGCGACCAACTTCAAAGTCGCCATCGGCGATGCAGAGGGCAGCGCACAGTGGGCCATGGCCACCAAGTTCAAAGAGGCTTTCGAGGCCAAAACAGGCGGCAAGCACAAAGCTGATCTGTTCCCCAACGAGCAGTTGGGCGGCGAAGAAACCACGGTCAACAGCGCCAGCATGGGCACACTTGACTTCTCGGTTTTGGCGGTCAACAACATCACCCCCTTCTCACCCACCGTCGGTATCCTGACATTGCCCTACGTGATTCAAAGCGCTGCTGAAGCCAAGACATTGGTAACAGGCGAAGTGGGTAAAGAGCTGACCGAAAACACCATCCGCGACGCGGGCGTTCGCATTGTCGGCTGGACCTTCACTGGCTTCCGTGTTTTGACCAACTCAAAGAAGCCCGTCAAAACTTTGGCTGACCTGAAGGGTTTGAAGATCCGCGTTCCCAAGAACGAGATCATGATTGCCTCTTACCAGGCATGGGGCATCAACCCAACCCCAATGGCTTGGGGCGAGACTTTCACAGCGCTGCAGCAACGCGTGGTTGACGGGCAAGACAACCCCTACATCACCGTGAGCTCAATGAAGTTCAACGAAGTTCAAAAGTACGTCACCAACATCCGTTACGTGTTCTCTCTAGAGCCAATCATCGTCGGTGAAGCCATGTTCAAGAAGCAACCTGCTGATGTTCAGAAGGCCATCTTGGATGCAGGCAAGGAAGCAACTGCCCACAGCTACGACTACTTGCTGAAGACAGAAGACCGTATCCGCAAGGAACTGGTTGCCAAGGGCATGGAAATCTCTGATCCCGCTGACGGCGAGAAAGAGTGGATCGCTAAAGCAACAACGGCTGTATGGCCTAAGTTCTACAAGAGCATTGGCGGCAAAGAAAAATTGGATCGCGTCGCGAAGGTCTTGGGTCGTTAAACATACCCAATCAGTGTCCATCTAATGGACACTGATTTTTGTATGATCCATCGGCGAGCGTGCAATGCACGCTCGTTCTTCAGGAGCCTTCATGTCAGTTAAGAGTAAAACGCTCGCCCTCATCGACAACGCCGAAACCCTCTTCTGTGAGGTCCTTCTAGCGGTATTTGTTGTCTTGTTATTTGCTCAAATTTTGGCCCGGCAGTTATTTGGCTACTCCATTGCATGGAGTGAAGAGCTGTCAACCTACATGTTCGTCTGGTTCGCCTACTTAGGCGCTGTGGTTGCTGCGAAGAAATCAGCACACAACCGGGTGACATTCCACTTCGCATACCTCCCCAAGATTGTCGGCAAGTCGCTGCTCACGTTCGCTGACTTGCTGTGGGTCGGGTTCAATGTTTACTTCGTCTATCTCAGTTACGACTTCGTGTTCAACCGAATGAACCTTTTTTGGAAGTCGCAGACGCTGGGTGTTCCCATGAAGTACATCTACATGATCCTCCCGATCGCCTTCACTTTGATGTCACTCCGAATTCTGTGGAATTTGTACGTCAGTGTTTTCCGAGGTGAGGAGTTACTGGATCCTGAAACAGCAGCCATTCAGAAAATTAGAAAAGAAAACGAACAAGCCAAGGCTTGACGCTGCTTAGGAGCATTTATTATGGATTTGTACGTTGCAGAATTGCTGTTTGGCGGTTTCGCCTTGCTGCTGTTGATCGGCGCCCCCATTACCGTCGCGCTGGGCGGCGCGGGCATGATGGCCTACATTGCGCTGGACAAAGATCCCATCGCACTGGTTCAAATCGCATTCAATTCGGTCGGCAGTTTCCCGCTGATGGCATTGCCCGCGTTTGTTCTGGCTGGTGCGCTGATGGAAGCGGCAGGTATCTCAAAGCGCCTCGTCGACATCGCAGAGACACTCGCTGGCCCGATCACGGGTGGTTTGGGTGCCGCGACGGTCATTGCCTGTCTGTTCTTCGGTGCAATTTCGGGCTCGGGCCCGGCAACCACCGCTGCGGTGGGCATGCTGATGATTCCCGCCATGACGCGTCGCAACTATGACCGCCCTTACGCGTCAGCAGTGACCGCCGCATCAGGTGGCTTGGGCATCATTATTCCACCCTCAATCCCGATGGTGATTTTTGGCATCGCCGCGTTGGGCATGCAGCCGCCCCCCGAGGCTGTTGAAAAATTTGGCTCATTCGCCTCAATGTCGATCCCTAAATTATTCATCGCTGGTGTCGTTCCAGGCACCGTGATGGCTGGCAGTTTGTTGCTGATGAATTACTTCATCTCCAAGAAAAACGGCTACAAAGGGCTGACTGAATCTTGGTCGTTTGGCGATATCCGAAAAGCCCTGCGACGTGGCGTGTGGGCTGCCATGGCGCCGTTGATTATCTTGGGTGGCATCTACACCGGCATGTTCACACCGACTGAGTCAGCGATTGTGGCCATTTTCTACACCTTATTCGTGGGTATCTTTATCCACCGCGAACTCAAGCTGCCACGCCTGTCGGAGTCATTGCGAACCACCACCTGGATCACAGGCCGCGTGTTGTTGATTCTTTTCACAGCGACCGCCTTTGGTCGTCTGTTGGTGGAGCAACGCATTCCCGCACAAATCGCCGATTCAATGTTGACGCTAACCGACAACATTTATTTGATCTGGACTTTGGTGATTGTTTTCTTGCTGTTTGTCGGTATGTTCATGGAGACGCTGGCAGCGATTCTGATTCTGGTGCCCGTGCTGTTACCCGTGATGTACGCGGTCGGCGCTGACCCAACGCATGTGGGTATTGTGGTCATCTGTACCTTGTCGATTGGCTTTATGACGCCGCCACTTGGGGAGAACCTGTTTGTGGCCTCAGGTATTGGCGGCGAGACGGTGGAACGGATCACCGTGCGCATCCTGCCCTTTGTATTGGTCACGACAATCGCCGTGTTCACCATCGCGTTCTTCCCCAAGATCTCCCTTTGGTTGCCTGGGCTGATGGGCTATTAAGACGCGTTTCACACCAACAAAAAGGCCATTTGACGTCAGTCAGATGGCCTTTTTTGCATATCCCCTAGCGCCTGTGCGAACTGTGCCACACCGGCATCAATGACCGATGCACTGATGGACTGAAAACCCAGACGCACGAAGTGCCCGTTACCAGCGGATTGATTGAAGAACACATCACCCGGCTCAATCAAAACCCCGCGTGACTTGGCGTGCTCAGCCAGCGCCAGGGCAGAAACGCCATCGGGCAGTTTCACCCAACACGAGCCACCACCCGTCATGGGTGTCACCCGACACTGCGGTGCATAACGGGCCAATGCATCCATGATGAGCGCACTGCGCTCTTTCTGCGCATCGCCCAAACGTTTCAACTGGGCATCGTTGTGCCCGAGTGAGATAAACAGTGACAGACTGCGCTGGATGAAGGTGGACGGGTGGCGGATCATGAGACGCCGCAGGGCGCGTAACTCGGCAATCAACTCTTTGGCCGCCACGATATAGCCAATGCGCAATCCTGGCGCCATGCTTTTTGACAAACTGCCGACGTAAATGACGCGGTTATGTTGATCCAAACTCTTTAGTGCAGGAATCGGGTGACCTTCAAAGTTATTTTCGCTCTCGAAGTCATCCTCGATGATCACAACATTGGACTCGTTGGCCAGTTGAAGCAGCTGCTCGCGACGGCTCAACGGCATGGTGACCCCCGTTGGGCACTGGTGACTCGGCGTCGTGTAGATGTAATCGAAATTCCGCAGGTGATCGCCCACCACCAGGCCGTACTGGTCGATGGGTGCCGGGGTCAGGCTATCGGTCCGGTTGCTGAAAATATTTCGGGCGTCGGGGTACCCGGGATCCTCAATCGCCACGCGGGTCCCCGAGCTCATCAACAGATCGGCCACCATGTAGAGCGCATGTTGGGCGCCCACGGTGACGATTAATTCATCTGGGGTTGCCCACACGCCACGACGCGGCAATACGCGGGTGCAAATTTGATGCACCAGTGACTCGTCATCGCGGCTAATTTGATCCGGCGCCCATGCACGAATATCGAGAACACTCAGCGCCTTGAGACAGCACTCACGCCACGCTGAGGTCGGAAACAAGGACTCGTCAAACTGACCGTATAAAAATGGATAAGGATAGGTTTGCCAATTGCTTGGCTTAGAGATGCTGCGTTGGGCACTTGGCCGCTGACAGAAGCGGGATGTCCAATCGACGTCGACTGCAGGCGGGATGTCCAATCGACGTCGACTGCAGGTTGCGCAACGCCGATTGGGACAGACACGGGCATCTTTTTGACCCGTTCACCCAGAATCGTCGGGCTGACAAAGTGCCCTTTGCGCTCTTTTGATACCAGATAGCCTTCATCAGCAAGCTGCTGATAAGCCAGCACAACGGTGATCCGTCCGACCCCCAGATGCTCAGCCAACACGCGACTTGAGGGCACCGCTTGATCAGGCTCCAAATGCCGGTCAAGGATCGCACTGACGAGCATCTCCCTGATTTGCCCTTGCAGCGATAGATTTTCTCGGGCAGTGCGAAGCATCAACTGCTTCCACATGGCGCCTTGCAGTGTTTTTGCCATAACGCGGATTCAATCACAGGTACCCAGAGGGACCTTCACGCGCATATTGTGACCTGAAAATGCCCTGATATAACAACCCAATGAATCAAGTGAACTGGGGGGCCAACGACGTACCGATCTCGATGACAGCGGCCAGCAGCAGGTCTAGGTCACTGAATTGCGTCCGGTGATTTGTGATGTTCACCCGGATAGCCGTCTGTCCCTTGAGGAGTGTGGTTGACGGTGCCGCAATGCCGCGCAACTGCAACTGCACAACGATTTCCTCGTTCAGGGCGTTCAGCTGAGTTGGCTCACAACCGGCCGCGACGAAGCGAAAGCAGCAAATATTCATCGCCACAGGCGCCAGGAGTTCAGTTTCTGGGGCTGCCGAGACCTTCGCGGCCAAATAGGCGGCCTGCTCACAATTGCGCGTCACCATCGCACCCAACTTATCCAAGCCGTGCTCATTGAGTTGGGTCCAAATCTTTAATGACCGGAACCCGCGTGACAACTCAGGACCATATTCAACGGGCCAAGGATTGCCGGCGGCCAAGCCCCGCTCAGCCCCCTTGAGGTAGTCGGGCCGCTCTGAAAAGGCTTTTCGGTGTGCCACCTCAGACCGTATGAGGACGAAGCCGGCGTCGTAGTTCACATGTAACCATTTGTGAAAGTCGAACGCCAACGAGTCCGCTCGTTTCATGCCGCTCAAACGGGGCTTGATCGCAGGGTTCAACACCCCCAATGCACCAAAGGCGCCATCGACGTGAAACCACAATTGGTTCTCAGCTGCGATATCGGCAATCGTTTCGAGGTCGTCAATCGCGCCAACGTTCACTGCCCCTGCGGTACCGACGATGACAAAAGGCGTCAGGCCGGCGGCCTTATCGGCTGAGATGGCTGCGCGCAAGGCCGCGGTATCGAGTTCGAAGGCATCATTCACTGGCACCTTGCGTAAGGCATCCGCGCCAAGGCCCAAGATATCAAATGCGCGAGCAACGCAAGAGTGCGTCTGCGTGGATGTGTAGCCAACCAACTTTTCTCCGCCCAACCCCGCTGTTCGGCTCTTGAAATCAAGGGCTTGGTCACGTGCTGTTTTAAGCGCAATGATTGTGGCGATAGAGGTCCCTGAAACAACCAAGCCGCTTGCCGTCTCGGGAAACTCAAAAATCTGACGGCACCATGCGTTGACCTGCTTTTCAACGTACATCGCACCGTGGTCACGGCCCCCTAAGTTGGCATTGATTGCGGCGGCAGCGATGTCGGCAATCAGATTACCCGGCGTGCCACTGCCGTGCACCCAGCCGAAAAAACGCGGGTGCGTGTTGCCGACGCCGTAGGGCAACAAGCCGGTCAGCTTGGCCAGTGTGGCGTCACCCCCTTGCCCGCGCATTGGCAATGGCTCGGTGAAAGCCGCCTTCAGAGAGGCTGGCGGCTCATGCCAAACGCGCCCCTCCGTGGTGCTTGCCATTTTGTCGATTGCAGCATCAACCATCGCATGGGCGCGTGCCCGAAAGGCGACCCAATCGGTGGGATCAAGGGTCTCGTGTTGCTCGCTGTGGGGGGGAACCGGAGAGGTCATTTTGAACTTTCAGTCATGGCCACGCGAACGATTTGGCCGATCGTTTCGCAATCTGCATCCGTCATCGAAAGTGCGATTCTCATGTCGCAAAGACCTTGCATCAACTTCAACGAGCGTGGCAGGGCCTGCGCCTCTCGCATGTAATGCCAGTGCGTGTAATTGCTGGTGAAGCCCTGTGGCTCGTCACGACCAAACCACTTGATGTGCAGGCCACGGCTGTCGCAAGCTGCCAGGAATTTGAGTATCGCGGGTGTCTCGAGCGACAGTGTGAACTGAATCGAACTCGCCACATAGGACTCACGCGGATCACGCGGTGGCACCACGAGATTGGGAATGCCCGATAGCACATGCGCCAATTTGCCGTACAAGCTGTTCCATACCTGCGTGCGACGCGGCATATCGGCCAATTGCGGCCTTAGCATCGCAGCCGCCTGATTCGACATGCGCATGCTGAAGTTTGGCGTCTTGTAGCGCCAACGCTCAAAAACAGCGGTCGACGGCGCACTGCCGTGCTGGCTGTAGAGCATATAACTGCCCGAGAACAAAATGGCTTGTGCGCAAACATCCTCGTCATCGGTCACCAGCAGGCCACCCTCGCCGGAATTGATGTGCTTGTAGGTTTGCGTGCTGAAACAACCAATCTTCCCCCAGGTGCCCGTGAATCGGCCATCCCACGATGCGCCCATTGTGTGTGCGCAGTCCTCCACAACCGATACACCGTGAGCATCGCAGATGTCACGGACAGCCTGCATATCCGTGATGTGGCCGCGCATGTGAGAGATCAGAAAAACCTTGGCGCCGCTGGTCGCCACCTTTATTTTGAGATCATCCAAATCGGTCGTGTAGTTCGCCGTCGTCTCAACCAAAACAGGCTCTGCGCCCGCGTGCGCAATGGCACCGGGTACCGGCGCGAGTGTGAAGGTACTGGTCAACACACGGTCGCCGGGCTGAACACCCAGCGTTTTGAGCGCCACAAACATGGTCGCCCCGCATGAGCTCATGGCGACACAATATTTCGTCCCCACGTAGGCTGCGTATTCCTGCTCAAGCAAGGATGGCTCAGGTTCACCGCCACCGGTTTCCCCGTAGCGATGCAGGCGACCGTTTTTCATGAGCGCCACAACGCGATCCATACCCGCTTGGGGAATGGGTTCGGGCTGGCTCAGGTCTTTGCCAAACCACAGGCCATCGGATGACGTTTGCGGTGCGTTCATGGTGTTATTCCTCTGTTTAATGGTGCGCGTTACCGCCGAGAGTTCCTAACTCAAATGCCTCGTCGGGATAGTACTTCTTCAAACGAATGTCGCCAGTGCGTGCGTGGCCTTCCATGCCCTCTAAGCGTGAAATACGCGCTGCGACCTGCCCCACTTCGCGTGAGGCTGGCCGATCCAACCGCTGCCATGTCACTGTCTTGATGAACTTACCAACCGATAACCCCCCCGAATAGCGGGAGGCGCCTTTTGTCGGCAAGATGTGGTTGGGCCCGCTGCACTTATCACCATATGCAACCGTTGTCTCTTCGCCTAAAAACAATGAGCCGTAGTTACGCAGGTTGTCCAACCACCAATCGAGGTCCGTGGCCATGACTTGCAGGTGCTCACAGGCGTAGGCATCGCTGACCTGCACGGCCTCTTCGCGACTGTCGCAGACGACCACCTCAGCGTAATCACGCCAAGCGCTGGTCGCGGCGGCACGCGCCAAATCGGGTAGGGCCTCGATAAGCGCAGGGACGCGGGCGATGACTGCTTCACCCAACGCGCGTGACGTGGTGATGAGCCATACCGGCGAGTCAGGGCCGTGCTCGGCCTGTCCAACCAAGTCCGCCGCGACCACGTCTGGATCGGCTGATTCATCGGCGATGATGGCTGACTCTGTCGGACCCGCAATCACATCGATACCGACGCGCCCAAACAACGTGCGCTTCGCTTCAGCAACAAAACGGTTACCCGGGCCAACGATCACGTCCGCGCTGTTACCGGTAAATAAGCCAAAGGCCAGGGCGGCAACAGCCTGCACACCGCCCAGTGCCAATACGTGATCGGCACCACACAGTTTCATGGCGTAAAGGATCGCCGGATTTACCCCGTGCTCTTTGTGCGCAGGCGACGTGGCAACCACGTTTGGCACACCGGCGATTTTTGCAGTTCCAACGCTCATGATTGCGCTCGCGGCGTGCGCGTAACGACCCCCGGGCACATAGCAGCCCGCTGTCGAGACAGGAATCAATTTCTGACCGGCAATCAACCCAGGGCGCAACTCGCTTTGGAACTCATGCAATGAATCACGCTGTAACTGCGCAAAGCCGCACACGCGGTCACGGGCATAGCGGATGTCTTGCTTCACACCGTCACTGAGTGCCTTCTCAGCTTTGGCAAAAGCGTCGTCTCCCAAAACGATGTCACCGTGCCAGCCGTCAAAGTCACGTGCATAGCGCCGAACGGCTTCTTCTCCCCCTGCTTGAATCTCGGCCAACATGCGTTGAACCGTCTCGCTGGTTTCGGTGTCAATCTTCTGAACCGGTGGGTTTGACTTCTTGAGGTACTCGGACATGGTGGCTCCATCTTTTGGGGGAAACGGTTGATACGCATGGCTGCGTTGGACCCCATTCTAGGCAGGTCACCGCTGCCTCATAATGCCAATTTATGTTTATGATTAAAGCCAGAATAAACAACCCACTTCAGCGCAATGTCCCGCTCCTCAAGTACCGCCGATCTGATGTGGCAGCGCCTTTTCAAGCGTTTAGATGGCATCGCGCCGACTCGCCAAGGACAACTGCGGGACACCTTGGTGCAGAGCATCATGGATGGCTTCCTGCAGCCTGGCTCGCCGGTGCCGTCAAGCCGGATGCTGGCTGAGACGCTGGGCCTGTCCCGTACGACCGTGACGCTTGCGCTTGAGGCCTTGGTTGATCAGGGCTTTTTGATCGCCAAGCCTCGGAGTGGTTTTTTTGTCGCCGAGGTAACACCCACCGGTGTGGCCCCCGCCGATGTCACACCCAAGGGACGCGAAACAGGCGAGTCCATGTCATTGGGTGAGGCGCGCCAAAACCATTGGGACGCTCGGCTACAGATAACGCCTTCCTCGCAGCAGAACATCGAAAAGCCACGCGATTGGCAGCAACAACCCTACCCCTTTGTCTTCGGGCAATTTGATGCCACCCAATTCCCGTTTCGAAATTGGCGTCGATGCATCCTTGAAACGATCGAAGCCCGATCGGTCAGGACATGGGCGCCCGACCACCTCGACCGGGACGACCCGAGCTTGATCGAACAAATTCACTCTCGCTTGCTCCCAGCGCGCGGGATATGGGTGGAACGCGAGCAGATTCTCGTCACGAGCGGTGCCCAGCAGGGGCTTTTTCTTTTGGCCCAACTGCTGGTTGGAACCCACACGCACGTGGGTCTGGAAACACCTGGCTATCCCGATGCACGCAATAACTTCGCGCTGCGCACACCGCATCTTCATGATCTTGATATTGACCAAGACGGCTTGATTCCGAGCGAAAAGGTCAACGGCTGTGATTACGTTTTCGTCACCCCCAGTCACCAATGCCCCACAACCGTCACCATGTCGATGTCTCGGCGAGCCGCGCTGCTGCAGTTGGCAAACCAGCATGACTTCGTGCTCATCGAGGACGACCATGAGAGCGAGCTGAACTTCTCCAGCCGACCGACGCCCGCACTCAAGAGTTTGGATACCAACGAGCGCGTGATTTACCTGGGCAGTCTCTCAAAGACGCTGGCTCACGGTCTTCGTTTGGGCTTCATCGTCGCGCCTGCGACGCTCATCCGCGAGCTTCGCGCGTTGCGACGCCTCATGATGCGCCATATCCCGTCTAACAACCAACAAGTTGCGGCATTGTTTGTCGCCCATGGCTTTCATGAGGCTCACGTCCGTAATCTGGTTAAGACCTACCGAGAACGGTCGCTGACATTGCGCAACGCCTTAACACGTTACGCACCCGAGCTGCAATTTGTGCCAGCCAAAGGCGGCTCAGCGCTCTGGGTCACTGGCCCAGCGTGGTTAGATACCAAACGGTTGGCTGCAGAGCTCTACCATGCAGGCGTCGTGGTGGAGCCGGGTACCTTCTTCTTCCCCAAGGGCAGTGGTCCCTGCCCGAGCATGCGCGTCGGTTACTCATCCATTCCAGCGGATCAAATTGAGTCCGGTATCCGCGTGTTAGCGACCCACATCAAACGCTCAGCGCAACACGATCAATGCGAGACTGACACTTGACATCACCATCAATAAATTAAGGACAAACTGGCGGAAGTCGACGGCGACGGCCTTGTGAAAATAACGTTGGCCCATATAAATCCCAAGTGCCATCGGTATGCCCAGAGCGACGCCGAGGGACAACGAGTTGTCGTCGATAAGTGTATTGTTGATGGGTAGATCCAGCCACGTTGCCAAAACCATAAAACCAATCACATACGCGTCCGCAAACAGCAAGTAAAGAATCATCGTTGCCCGTAAGCGCACACTCGGCATCCCGCTTGCCGTCATGGTCAAGGCGGCGACCACACCACCGCTTGCCGCAATCCCATTCATGAGACCTGCACCCGCGCCACACAAGCGGCGCAAGTTAACCGTGTCTTTAATGTGGGTCCGCAGAATAAAACGCAACGCAATCGCCGCAACGAGCAAAAGCAAAGCAACCGTGATACGCAATGGCTGAACCGGCAAGAACAGCAACATCGCCATACCGACAGGGACAGCAACGAGATTGACACGCACAATCGTCTTTAGCCAATCAAGGTCCGCGCTGGCGACCGAGCCGCGCCACATGAGCACACTGGCGGTCATCTCAAGTACAACAATGACCGGAACAACCAACGACGGGCTGACGGTCCATGTCAGCCCGGCCATACAAAGAACTGAGAAACCAAAACCAGCAAACCCCCTCACCCATCCGGCGCCAAATCCGACACAACAGACCCACGCCAAGATGAAGGGCGACATGACAGCTCTACTTCCCGATGTTCGGCAGTAGCGCCAAAGAAAACTCTGGAATGAACGCAATCAGCAGCCAAGCTATGACGAGACCCGCCATGTAAATGGTTGCAAAGCCAACCAATTTTGCGTAAGGGATGCTGGTGATGCCACTCGCAACAAACAGGTTTAAACCAAACGGTGGTGTGATGAAGCCAATAGCGGCACCGACCAAGAAAATAACGGAAAAGTGAACGGGGTCCACCCCATGAGCAGTCGCGATCGGGGCCAATATTGGCGCAAAAATCACAGTGACAGGCAGGCTCTCAAGAATGCAGCCGGCAGCCATGACGATGGCCATGCAGACGAGCAACACCACCGTCTCGCTGTCACCAAACCAGGCGACGAAAGCAGCGACGGCGTCGTTGGCGCCAAGCAGACCAAATACCTGCTGCATCACGATTGAGATGGCGATCATGGGCGCCAACATGCCCGTGAGCTGCCCAGAACGCAGCAGGATATCGGGCAGATTTCGCCACTTAATCTCGCCCGTCAACATCAAGCCAGCAAGCAAACAAAAGCCCACCGTAATGGCAGCCGCCTCTGTCGGTGAAAAAATACCTGAGTAGATACCGTAGATCACGATAAAGATCGCGAAGAAGCCGAGGTAGGCACGGCGGGCGGTTAGCCCAACGCGGCCCCAGTGCAGTGGTGTCACAGTGCCCCAGTTGTTGCGTTTGCTCAACCACCAGCACACCATTTGCATGGCAAAAACCATCAGCGCGCCCGGGATAATGCCCGCGACGAACAGGTCGGAGATCGACAGGTTCATCATGAACCCGTAAACAATGAAAATAATGGACGGCGGGATGATGATACCGACGGTACCACCCGCAGCAGCCGTTGCCGCTGCAAAGCGGCTGTCATAGCCATCTTTGACCAGCAACGGGTGCATGATGCCACCGATCGTTGCAGTCGTTGCCGAGTTGGAGCCCGAAATGGCGGCAAACAAACCACATGAGCCAATGGTGGCAAGGCCTAGGCCACCGCGCATCCAACACAGACAGGCGTGCGCAAAATCAGCCAGTCGCCTCGCGATTCCCGCAGCGGCGATCAAGTCGCCCGTCAGAATGAACAACGGAAGCGATAAGAGCCCGAAGAAGTTGAGCCCCTCAAACAATGTCACGCCAATGTTCGCTAACGTGAAATCGATGACCAGCGATACGCCCAGTACCCAGTAGCCAATCACAAGAAAAATAGGTACACCGATTAAAAACAATCCCACAACACCTGCTGAAATCAGGGCGATCCAAACGCTTTGATCCATGGTCGTGCTCCTTTTATTCTTGGCCAATGGCCTGTATGTCGACGAGGAACGGGGTTCCGGCACGGAACCTTCGGACGTCATCAATTAGATTTTGTAAGACGCGAATCATCAACATCGACCACGCAACCGGGGTTGCAAGGTAGAACCACCACTGCATCACGTTGTCGGTTCCTTGCACAATCGCAAAATTCATCTCAACCAAAAGCGTTTGCTCAACCGTGAAGTGAATCACGACAGCGCCAAAAACCCACCAGAGGACAGCGTCAAAAATAAGGCAGGCAAATTGCGCCCCGTAGGACAAACGCAATCGAATGTCATTGAATACGAGGTGTGTGCGCTTGCGTACGTTCTGCGAACAACCAATCCAAGTCACCCATAGAAACAAATAAATCGGGATCGACGAACTCCAAGGGATCTGAGTTCGAAATACAAATCGTTCAAAAACACCGTAGATGATGATCAATGCCATTGATGAATAGGCCACCAAAATCATCACGCGCTCAGCGTTCTTGTCTAGCCATCGCAGACCTGCCATAAGGGCGTTTGCCATGAATGTCTCGCTTTTTTGTGCAACTCGCAAATATGGGCATGCACAGCATTGGCCGTGCACGCCCATTCCTATCAGCCTCAGTGGCTTACATCCACCAACGGTTCGGCTTCACGTCGACGGCAGCCATGTCTTTGGGAATTTCGCGAGCGATGTCGAAAATTTCCTTGTACACGTCATGACCACCCGACATTTTGTTCAAGCGCTCACGCCACTCTTCCCATGGCTTCGGATTGAACTCAGGTGAACACATCTTCTGTGCCTTCATGATTTCAGCATCCGACAACGTCGCCACACGGACGCCTGCTTTGCCAAAAACCGTGTCCTTACCAGGATTTGCTACCGCACCCACGATATCGACCAGTGCTTTCTCTTGGCGCTGCTGGGTATATTGCTGCGCGTCGTAAGAGGTTTCCATCACGATGTCTTGAATCTTTGCTGGCAAGCTTTGGAATGTCTTGAAGTTCATCGCCGTGTGCTCTGTGCCGCAGAAGAATTTCAGATCGACGGCTTGTGACAAAACGGGTGACATGTTGGCGTAAGCGGCGGCACCCATCCAGGTCTCGGCGCCGTCGATCAAACCTTGCTTCAGACCGTCCAGCGTCTCTTCCCAGGCAATGGGCACTGGGTTCAGGTTCATCAGTTGCATCGCAATGCGACCCAATTGCGTACCCGTGACACGGTTCTTGGTTCCTGCTAATTCCTCGACGCTGGTGATGGTTGGCTTGTTTTCAAACTTTTTACCCATCATCAATCCGCGTAATTCACAGTGCGAGTACAAGAATTGAATGTTGTGCAAACGACGCATCGGTTCACGCAACAATTTCTCGCTCTTCTTGCTGTACAAGAAGTGATGTTGGGCCGCGCGTGACGGGAACATGTAGGCAAAGTCCAACACGTTGTAGTAAGGCGCTGAACCCGCTGAGTTTTGGGTGCTGGCGGTAAACAGATCAACGATGCCTTGCTGCGTTTTCTTTACACAGTCCAATTGGTTACAAATCGCGTTAGAGCCAATGAACTCAATCTTCAGGGCACCCTCTGTGCGCTTCTCGAGTTCACGCGCAAACCAGAGTTGTCCAGATTCTTGGATCTTCAAGTTGTTTTCGTTAAAGCCAGCCGCACCAAACTTGAGCGTTCGAATGGCCTTGCCATCGCGTGCATCGCTCGTTGCCGCTGCTGCGCGCCCCACACCTTCCAATGTCAGCGGTCCGACAATGCCGGTGATCGCCAATGCGGTGGATGTGAAACCATAGCGGCCAGCAATACGCATAAAGCCGCGACGATCTAAGGGGGTACCTTTTTTCATAACTGTCTCCTTTAATGTTTAACTCTGTCTAAACCAGGCGGTCCACTTTCACAGCATCACATCAGAGCGACCACATCTGATGTCATTCCTGACCACGCTTATGCCGCGCGGCCGTTGTCTTCAAGAATCATGTCGACAGCTTTCTCCGCCATCATCACAACAGGCGCGTTGGTATTGCCTGAGACCAGCGTTGGCATGGCAGAACAATCGACAACACGCAAACCCTGAACACCGTGTACACGAAGGCGTGTATCCAAGACGGCGCCCTGCTTGGGATCAATCCCCATTGCGCAGGTGCCACTGGGATGGAAAATGGTTGCACCGGCCTCGCGGCAGAATGCCAAGATGTCCTCATCAGACTGCGCGGCTGGCCCGGGCTTGACCTCACGCACGACCCCAGGTGCCATGGCTTGTGATGCCGCGATGGCACGCGCCGCGCGCACGGCTGCCACATTGGTTCGGCGATCCAGGTCGGTGCTCAGATAGTTTGGTTGCATCTCAGGCGGCTCAAACGGGTCAAGGCTTCGAATCCGGATGTGTCCGCGCGACTCAGGGCGAAGTTGGCAAACGGAGAGCGTGAAGCCTGAGAAGTCATGCACCTTGCCGCCCGCCATGTCGGCGGATAACGTCGCCACATGAAATTGGATGTCTGGCGTTGCCGATTCTTCAGGCAATGCGCGCATGAAACACCCGCCCTGATTAATCCCGACTGCCAGTGGGCCCGATCGCCTCGTTAACCACTGCCAGCCCAACTTCGCTTGGCCAAACAGGGAGTTGAGTGCATCGTTGGTAGTGGGCTCACTGGATTCAAACGTGAGCCGAATTTGCAGATGATCCTGCAGATTTTCACCAACCCCGGGCAAATCGACCACGACAGGGATGCCGTGCTTTCGCAAGAGCTCAGCCGGTCCGATCCCCGACAGTTGCAGAAGTTGTGGCGACAGAATAGCGCCAGCGGACAGCAGAACTTCACGGTCGGCATAGGCGTCAACGTCGTGGCCGCTCTTGCCGCCTTTGCGATAACGCACCCCAACGGCCCGCGTACCGTTCATGATGATTTGCGTCGCATGGGCCTCGGTCTCAACAACCAGATTGGCGCGACTGCGCGCAGGTTTCAAATAACCCTTAGCGGTACTCCAACGCCAGCCCTTCCAAGTGGTGAGCTGGTAATAGCCGGCGCCGAGTTGCTGGGCACCATTGAAGTCGTCGGTCCTCGGGACACCCAACTCCTCAGCCCCCGCAATGAAGCGCTCAATCAGGCTGTTTTTATCAGCGATATCGGACACGCGAAGCGGCCCCTCACCGCCGTGGTACTTGCTCGCACCGCGCTCGTTGTACTCAGATTTGATGAAATACGGCAAAACTTCTTTTGCCGACCAGCCGGTATTACCGGCTGCCGCCCAAGCGTCGTAATCCTCGTGCTGACCCCGGATGTAAATGAGCCCGTTGATTGAGCTGGATCCGCCCAGCGTCTTACCGCGTGGCCAGTAAATGCGGCGGCCATTCATGTTGGGGTCAGGATCGGTATGGAAGCACCAGTTGTACTTGGTACTCCACATGGTCTTACCGTAACCAATTGGCAGGTGAATCCAAAACGAACTGTCTTTGGGGCCCGCTTCCAAAAGGAGGACACGGACCGAGGGATCCTCACTCAGTCGCGATGCGAGCACTGCGCCGGCAGAGCCAGCGCCAACTACGATATAGTCAAATTTCGCGTTCATAATTTCGTCTTGGGGGGACATTCTTTTAAAAGAAAAGTCCCTATTTCGGTATATTTCGTTCCATTTTCAATATGGTATGTTTTATTATTTCGGAACGCAACGTTCCATTATTAGGATATTCCCTTAATGGCAAACTCTGATCAGACCCGCTCATCGGGTTCATCTGCAGAACGGAGTCTGCGCCTGCTATCCACTCTGGCCAAGGAGGGGAAAGGCATGAGCCTGGCGCAATTGGCCGACGATCTTCAACTGCCAAAGGCGACTGCCCACCGCCTCACCACGCAGCTCCTAGAGCTGGGCTTCATTGGTCGCGGCGAAGACGAACGCTATTTTGAAATTGGTCCAGCGATGCGCCGCATGGCGTTGGACACGCTGAACCATGACACCGTGCGCGGTCTCAGACACATCGTGCTGACGGACGTGGTGAGCACTGTGGGCGAAACCTGCAACTTCACGACGCTGGATGGCGCAGGCGTCATGTATTTGGACCGCGTAGAGGCATCGTGGCCTTGGCGCTTAACGTTGGATGTCGGCGTGCATGTGCCCATTCACTGTACGGCCAGCGGCAAGCTATTTTTGTCGTTCATGCCAGAAGACCGGCGTGATGCCATCTTAAAAACCATCAAGCTCGAACGCATGACGGACCACACCATAACGGACATCGGAACGCTGAAAAAAGAGTTCGCGAGTATCGCCAAACAAGGCTACGCCTACGATCGCCAAGAGTTCATTCCTGGCCTGATCGCGATGGCTGTTCCCGTGCGGGATGCAGACAATCAGGTGCGTGGTGCCATCGCGGTACACGCCCCCGTTGCGCGCCTCAGCATTGAGGCAGCGACCCAACATTTGTCAGCATTACAGAACGCCGCTGAGCGCATGGGTGCTTTGCTGTAGTTTTTTTTGCGGTCACATTTTTTGACGTAGAATTTCGGCGTTGGGCGCTCATGCCCGACATTCGCTAGGGGTGCTGAGGCAATTTTGCTTTGGCTGAGAAAGTCCCTTTGAACCTGATTGAGGTAATCCTCGCGCAGGGAAGCAAGTCAAACGCACCACCACACATCCGTGCTGGGTGCCCCACACCTGCCCCCTGCCATTTCGTCATTAAAGGACTGTTATGGCACATTCACGTACGTTAAATTCACACGACCTGTGGGAAGACATTGAGGCTGTCAGAAGTCGCTCCCCGTTGGTCCACAGCATCACAAACCTTGTGGTGATGAACCTCAATGCCAACGCCTTGTTGGCGATTGGCGCGTCGCCGATCATGGCCCATGCCCACGAGGAAGTCGTCGATTTGGTTGGCATCTCGAGAGCCCTCGTCGTCAACATGGGGACGCTTGACCCTTACTGGATCGGTGCGATGGCAACGGCCATGACGGCCGCGCAAAAGACGGGAATCCCCATTGTGCTCGACCCCGTGGGCGCAGGGGCCTCAGCGTATCGAAACGCATCGCTCGATCGCCTGCTGGCGGCCGCTCATCCGACAGTGATTCGCGGCAATGGCTCTGAGATCATGAGTACCGCAAACGCAGCGATCAAGACAAAAGGCGTGGACAGCAGCGCTGATGCGCGAGACGCGATTGGTGCTGCGAGGGCGTTGGTCAGTCGCACGGGTGGCGTTGTCGGCGTGAGTGGCGTTGCGGACCAAGTCATTGATCACAGCGGTCGTCATGCGACACTGGAAAATGGCCACGAATGGATGACGAAAATCACCGGCGTTGGCTGCTCATCAACAGCCATCATCGGCGCTTTCTGTGGGGTACAACCCGACGCCTGGCGCGCGACGGTCGCCGCCATGGCTTTGATGAGCGTCGCGGGAGAGATGGCGGCTGAGAGAGCGATCGACGCCAATCAGGGGGTCGGCTCAATGGCGGTGTACCTGCTGGATACATTGCAACGCATCACCGATGCGGACTTCGCGGATCGCCTCAAGCTGACGGTGTTGTCATGACGAGCCCGTCGTCGGCGCGCATCCACGCGCAACAGCTGTCGCTGATGTTGGTGACCGATTCCCTCGCCTGCGGTGAACGCTCACTGCCTGAGGTCGTGGCAGCGGCGGTTGCCGGTGGCGTGACCTGCGTGCAGTTGCGGGAGAAGTTGGCATCGGGGCATGTGTTTTTGGACAGGGCGCGGGCGCTGCGCCAACTGCTGAAACCCCTCGGTATTCCCCTGATCATCAATGACCGAATCGATATTGCCTTGGCTGCGCAAGCAGATGGCGTGCACTTGGGCCAAACCGATATGCCCGTCGCAGATGCCCGTCGCATTCTGCCACCCACCATGTTGCTGGGCTGGTCTGTTGAGACGCCCGCACAGGTCGAAGCTGCCAATGATTTGGATGTGGACTACCTCGGCGTCAGCCCTGTGTTCGCGACACCAACCAAAACCGATACGGCCCCCCCTTGGGGCCTAGAGGGCCTCTCGCGGGCGCGCCGCTTAACGGTGAAACCCTTGGTGGCCATTGGCGGCATTTCCACCGACAACATCGGGGCCTTGAGAAGCGCTGGGGCCGATGGCTGTGCCGTCGTACGCGCCATTTGTTCTGCGCCTGACCCGCAAATCGCAGCCACAAAACTACGCCGTGCGTTTGATCAAGGGGTGATTTGATGAGCACCTACCAACAATACGTGCGAGTACTCAGTGTTGCGGGCTCGGACAGCGGCGGCGGCGCAGGCATACAAGCCGACCTTAAAACGATCAGCTCACTGGGGTGTTTTGGCATGACCGCCATCACCGCGATCACCGCTCAGAACACACAGGGTGTCAGCGATATTCACGCCATCCCACCCGCAACACTGCGGGCCCAAATGGATGCGGTGCTATCGGACATGGGTGCCGATGCCATCAAGATTGGCATGTTGCACGATGTCGATACCGTGATGACTGTGGCGGCGTGCCTGCAACGTTACGCCGTTAAGTCGGTTGTGCTTGACCCTGTCATGGTGGCCACCAGCGGCGCGGTCTTGATTCAATCAACAGCCATTGAGGCGTTGGTGACGCAACTGTTTCCCCTCGCCAGCGTTGTCACGCCGAATCTTGATGAGGCCGCCCTGCTGGTGGGTCAGGGCATCACCGATGCAAATGATCTTTTGCCTGCCGGTGAGCGTCTGCTCGGCATGGGCGCTAACGCAGTCCTCATTAAGGGCGGTCACCTGCCAGGTGACCGCGTTAGCGACCTTCTGGTTCGGGTGAATCAAGACCCCGTCTGGTGGCACGGTGACCGTATCGAAACCGCAAACACGCATGGCACAGGGTGCACGCTCTCATCGGCGATCGCCACATTCATGGCACAAGGCGTCGACTTGGTCACGGCTGTCGGCAACGCCAGAGACGTGATTCGACAGGCTCTGCGCGCCGGTGCAGGGGTGACGACGGGGCGCGGGAGCGGGCCGCTCAATCACTTCGCGGCGCCTGTCGCCATGCAAATAAACACAATCAACAAGTGATCCAAACAATGACTATTTCAAACACCTCCGGCTCATCTGGGCCTGGCGATCAACGCGTCTTCTCGACAGCCAACCATGCGTCGCTGTGGTTCAGCTTGGGCGTCGGCCTTTTGGTAATCCAACTTGGGCGTCGGCCTTTTGGTAATCCAAATCGGGGCCTATTTGGTGCCGGGTATGGGCACACGCGATGCTGTTTTTGCCATCATGGCCGGCTCTGTTTTGGGCGCAGCCGTTTTGGCTTGGGTGGCACACACTGCCTGCCGCACGGGTCTCAGCAGTGCGGGTCTGATTCAAAGGGTCTACGGCCCATCGTTTGGTCGACTGCCGATTTTTTTGAACGTCGTACAACTCATCGGCTGGACAAGTTTTGAACTGGTCGTCATGCGTGACAGTACCGCTGCCATCGTTGAAAAAATGCTTGGGATCAGCGTCTCACCGTGGGTCACAACCAGTTTGTGGGGCGGCTTACTCGCCCTGCTGATGCTGGCGCCCATGCTCACACTGGTGCGACAGTTTGTCAGTCGCATTGGTCTGCCACTGGTCATTGCATCACTCGCGTGGTTAACTTGGCAGTTCGGGCGTCAGTTGGGTGAGGCTGGCTTCTCAGCGTTTTGGAATCGCACGGGCGACGGCACGATGGGACTGCTGTCTGGCATGGATTTGGTGATGGCCATGCCCATTTCTTGGTTGCCGCTGATCGCTGACTACGCGAGGCACGGCAAGCAGGCATCTGGGGCATTTTGGGGAACATGGGGCGGCTACGCCATTGCCAACATGTGGTGCTACGGTCTGGGTGTTTTGATCGCCAACACCACAGCCCCTGGAACCGATCTTGTTGCAGCCCTCTTGTTGGCGCAGGGTGGCCTCATCGCGCTGGGGCTCATCATGATTGATGAGCTGGATAATGCCTACGGCGACCTCTACTCAGCAAGCATGTCAACCCGTGCGTTGCAGCCGCCTCAGGCGCGCCGCCAGTGGTCTCTAAAGCGCATTGCCATTGCATTGGCCGCGGTCAGTACGCTCATCGCGATTGTTTTACCAATGCATCAATTGGAGCCATTCATGCTCATGCTCAGCGCGATCTTCATCCCGTTGTACGGCACCGTTTTGGGAACGCTGTGGCGCACGCGAGAGGCCCCCTCGGGTCAGACACAATGGCCCGCGTTTGCCATATGGGTCACCGGTATCGTCGTGTTCAATCTGATTGCCCGGTTGGCGCCTGAGTGGGGCGCAACCATCCCGACATTGCTCCTGACGATTGCCCTTGCGCGCCTGCGCGCTTAACAGGTCCTTGGATGCGTGTACGATTGGCACTTCGCTGCCCTTCGTACCCGTCATCTCATGCAATTTGCCACCTGGAACGTTAACTCCCTCAACATTCGCCTGCCACAGGTTTTGGATTGGCTGGCAACGCACCCCGTTGACGTTCTGGCGCTGCAAGAACTGAAAATGGCTGACGATAAGTTTCCCATTCAAGCCTTTACCGAAGCGGGATGGCACGCCGCATGGCTGGGCCAGAAAACGTACAACGGCGTGGCCTTGATCAGCAAGCAACCCGCCCGTGACGTTCAGCGCAATAACCCGCACTTCACCGATGACCATGCGCGCTTGATCGCGGCCACCTTTGATGCACCGAACGGCGAATCTGTTCGTGTCATTGGTGGCTATTTCCCCAACGGTCAGGCGCCAGACAGCGACAAATTTGTTTATAAGATGGCTTGGCTCGACGCCCTGCGGACATGGGTCAAGGCCGAGATGCAAACCCAACCCAACTTCCTGATCATGGGTGACTACAACATCACCTTTGATGCGCTGGACGTCTGGGACCCCGAGACCTTGGAGGGAACCATCCACTGCACGCAAGCCGAGCGCGACCAATTGCAAGCCCTCATCGCATTGGGCCTAACAGACAGCGTGCGACTCTTTGAACAACCCGAGAAAAACTACAGTTGGTGGGATTACCGTGACTTTGCGTTCCGGCGCAACCGCGGCTTGCGCATTGACCACGTACTGATCAGTGACGCCCTGAAGGCCAAGGCCAGCAAGGCGTATGTTGATAAAGCACCGCGTAAAAATGAGCGCCCCAGCGACCATGCCCCCGTTGTATTTGAGGCCACCTTCTAAATGAACGTCACCATCAAAATCGCCTTGACGGCAGCTGCCATTGCCGCCCTCGTCTCCTGCGCTTCGACCACCGATAAGGGTGTGGTGGGTGCCGATCGCCGCCAGTTGCTCTTGGTCTCTGAACCGCAAATCGCGGAAATGGCCAACAAGGCCTACAACCAGGTCCTGGCTGAGGCGCGTAAAGCGGGCACACTCAACACAGAAGCCGCGCAGCTGCGCCGCGTCCGGGCCATCACAGCTCGGCTCATCCCTCAGGTTGCCATCTTCAGACCTGACGCCATCAAGTGGCAATGGGAGACAAACGTCATCACGTCGGATGAGTTGAACGCGTGGTGCATGCATGGCGGCAAGATTGCCGTTTACACAGGCATTATTGAAAAATTAAAACTGACCGATGACGAGCTCGCCGCCATCATTGGTCATGAGATGGCGCATGCGCTGCGCGAGCACTCGCGTGAACAAATTTCACAGGAAATGGCGACCACCCTCACCCTGAACATCGGCACGTCGTTGTTGGGGTTGGGCTCCCTCGGCGCGAATGTGGCCCAGCTCGGCTCAGATTTAATGCTGAAGCTGCCCAACAGCCGCACCCACGAAACAGAGGCTGATCGCATCGGCGTTGAGCTGTCTGCGCGAGCGGGCTACGACCCACGTGCGGCCATTTCATTGTGGAAAAAAATGAGCGCGCTTTCACCCAACGGCACACAACCCAGCTGGCTTTCCACGCACCCATCCGGGAAGGCGCGGATTGCAGATCTTGAGGTCTATGCCGCCAAGGTTGCCCCCTTGTTCAAGGCCGCCAGCGCTAAGCAGGGATAACCGACTGGCGATCAGCGCAGATCTCGGAGCACGTCGCGAAGCCCCAAATCTTGGATTTTTCGCGTGATTGTATTGCGACCGATGCCCAGCTTATTGGCCGCATCAACCCGCCGTCCTTTGGTGTGGGCGATGGCGGCGGTGATCAAAGCGGATTCGAATTTCTGCGTCAACTGATCCCACACGTCAGGCTGTGAGGCATTGAGAAGCGCGGCAGCTTCTGCTTGCACCATGTCAGTCCAAGGTGAACCCATCCCATTGCGCGGGGCCGCCGTATCCGATTCGTAGCGCTTGGGCGCCCCGTCTTCGACGGGCACATCCGTCTCAAACGCGAGGGACGCGATGCGGCCTTGGTCACGCACCTCGGGTGGCAAGTCTTTGACGTCAACCACTTGGCCAGGCGCCATCACAGTTAACCAATGACACAGGTTTTCAAGTTGTCGCACGTTGCCAGGAAAGCTGAAGCCAGATAACACCCGCATTGCGGCGGGTGACAAGCGCTTGGCCTCAACACCCAGCTGTGTTGCGCTGACTTGTAAAAAATGGCGGATCAAAACGGGGACGTCATCAAGGCGTTCTCGCAGTGCGGGGATTCGCAAACGAATCACATTCAGGCGATGGAACAGATCCTCACGAAAGTGCCCTTGTGCAACCCGCTGCTCCAAGTCTTGATGGGTTGCAGCGATCACTCGAACCTGTACCTTGATGGCACTGTGCCCGCCCACCCGGTAAAAACTACCCTCGCTCAAGACGCGCAACAAGCGCGTTTGAAGATCGAAGGGCATGTCACCAATTTCATCCAGGAAGAGCGTCCCACCATCCGCCTGCTCGAAGCGGCCACGTCGCATCGCTTGGGCACCCGTAAAGGCACCCCGTTCGTGGCCAAAAAGCTCGGACTCCAATAAATCCTTGGGGATTGCAGCGGTGTTGATGGCGACAAACGGCCCATCGCTACGCGGTGAGTGTTTGTGCAACGCCTTGGCGACCAACTCTTTGCCCGTGCCCGATTCACCTGTGATGAGAACGGTGACATGACTTTGGCTCAGGCGACCAATGGCACGGAATAGCTCCTGCATGGCAGGCGCTTGCCCGAGCATCTCAGGCGTGGCTGTGTGAGCGGTCGCCTCATCAGGCGTTGCCACTGACTGCTCAAACGCGCGGCGTACCAGCTCGATCGCGTTGTTGACATCAAAGGGCTTCGCTAAATACTCAAATGCACCGCCTTGGAACGCCGAGACAGCGCTGTCGAGGTCCGAGTAGGCCGTCATGATGATGATCGGCAAATCGGGCTGACGGGCCTTTACCTTCGACAGCAACTCAAGCCCGTTAACCCCAGGCATGCGGATATCGCTGACGAGCACACTCGGCAACTCACTGGGAGAGGCGTTGCCAAGCGCGGCCAGGACATCGTTTGCTTGAGTAAAGGAGCGGGTATCGAGACCATCACGCTGCAATGCACGCTCAAGTACGAAGCGAATCGATTGGTCATCGTCAACAATCCAAATGGGCTTCATCGTGCAGTCCTTGTGTGTGATCTGTGAGCTGCTGGTTTAAGACAGCGGTATCAAAATTTTGAAGTCGGTGTGCCCCGCCTCACTCTCGCATTCAATCCAACCCTGGTGTTGCTGCACAAAGGTTTGCGCGAGCGTCAACCCCAGGCCCGTGCCGCCATCACGACCAGAGACCAATGGATAAAACAAACGGTCCTTGATGCTATCGGGCACACCGGGGCCGTTGTCCATCACATGCAATTCGAGTGCCAGCTTGTACCGAACCTTACCCATGGTGATTTGGCGCGCGACACGCGTTTTGAATGTGATGTGCGCTTTCCCCCGCGTTCGCAGGTCAACCAACGCCAACGCCGCATTTTGAGCAATGTTCATGACCGCCTGAATCAGCTGCTCCTTGTCACCACGGAACTCGGGAATCGATAGGTCATAGTCCCGCTCAACCTTGAGACCCTTTGGATACTCTGCCAACAGAACCGACCGCACCCGCTCACAAACCTCGTGAATATTCACATCCCCCACCACATGCGGCTTGCGATGCGGTGCCAACAGACGATCCACCAATGACTGTAGGCGATCTGCTTCGTGAATGATGACCTGGGTGTAGTCGTGCAGCGCTTTGTTTTCGAGCTCCATTTGCAGCAGCTGCGCGGCGCCGCGAATGCCACCCAACGGATTCTTGATTTCATGGGCCAAGCCACGAATCAACGCCTTATTGGCTAACGCCTGATCTACCAAACGCTCCTCGCGCTCTTGGCGGAGCTGTTTATCCAATGGCAACAACTCAACCATGACCGTATCTGGCTCTTCCGTGCGGGAGACGATCACGTGTACCGGGAGAGACAACGCCTGGCGCTCAGGTTGCAACGACGCCTCAAAGCGTGTGACCGTAAAAGCGTCTTGTCGTGCGGCATCGATGGCCTGAGCCAACAGGTCGGGCTCGCTGAAGTATTGGCTTAGTTTGGTGCCTGTCACCAAACGCCGGGAGATACCCAGTAAATCCTCGAAGGCCGCGTTAAGCCGCTTGACCCGGGAACGCAGGTCGACCACAGCAACGGACGTTGCCAGTGTGTCGAGCACGGCAAGCGCAGCATCCTGCGGTACTGATGCGTCAATGGTCGGCGCTGACGGTTTGGACTTTTTGGGCGGCATACAAAGTTTTGAAACAAAAAAGGGCGGTCTACACCGCCCTTTTTTGCGTCGGTGCGACAGGCTTACAGGCTGTAGTACATGTCGTATTCGACAGGTGATACCTCAACGCGTGAGCGGGTGACTTCTTGCATCTTCAATTCGATGTAAGCGTCAATCCATGAGTCAGTGAAAACACCGCCCTTTGTCAAGAACGCGCGGTCCTTGTCCAACGCTTCCAACGCTTGATCCAAGCTTGAGCAGACGGTGGGCACCAACTTGTCTTCCTCTGGTGGCAAGTGGTAGAGGTCCTTTGTTGCCGCCTCTCCTGGATGGATCTTGTTCTCGATACCGTCCAGACCCGCCATCAACAGAGCCGCAAAGCCAAGGTAGGGGTTGCACAATGGATCGGGGAAACGAGCCTCAACACGGCGTGCTTTGTCAGACGCCACGTTCGGAATACGAATAGACGACGCCACGTTAGGGATACGAATAGACGCTGAACGGTTTTTCGCAGAGTAAGCCAACTTCACGGGCGCTTCGAAGTGGGGAACCAAGCGCTTGTAGCTGTTGGTACCCGGGTTCGTGATCGCATTCAACGCGCGGGCGTGCTTGATGATGCCGCCGATGTAATACAAGGCGGTGTCTGACAGACCTGCGTAGCCGTTGCCTGCGAACAGGTTCTTACCGTCTTTCCAGATTGACTGGTGAACGTGCATACCTGAGCCGTTATCGCCGTGGTAGGGCTTGGGCATGAAAGTGGCTGTTTTGCCGTAGATGTTGGCGACGTTTTGGATGACGTACTTTTGCATCAGCGTCCAGTCCGCACGCTCAACGAGTGTTGAGAATTTGGTACCGATCTCGCACTGGCCTGCGCCAGCCACTTCGTGGTGGTGCACTTCGACAGGAATACCGACGGACTCGAGGACCTGGCACATCTCGTTGCGCATGTCCATGGTGCTGTCAACGGGTGGCACGGGGAAGTAGCCGCCTTTGACGCGGGGACGGTGGCCACGGTTGCCGCCTTCCAGCTTGGCACCGGTGTTCCAAGGCGCTTCGTATTCGTCAATGGCGTAAAACGAGTTGCCGGGCTCGCAGCTCCAGCGCACATCGTCAAACAAGAAGAACTCTGGCTCAGGGCCGAAGAAGGCTGTGTCACCAATACCGGTTGACTTCAGGAAAGTCTCGGCGCGCTTGGCGATCGAGCGGGGATCGCGCTCGTATGCCTTGCCGTCTGTTGGTTCGATCACGTCACAGGTGAGTACCAATGTTGGCTCTTCGAAGAAGGGATCGATGAAGGCGGTTGATGCCTCGGGCATCAACAACATGTCGGATGCCTCAATACCCTTCCAGCCTGCGATGGATGAGCCGTCGAAGGCTTGGCCCTCTTCAAATTTGCTCTCATCGAACTGAGAAACGGGGGCGGTAATGTGCTGCCACTTACCACGGGTATCGGTAAAACGGAAATCAACGAACTTGATGTCGTTGTCTTTCACCATTTGCATCACATCTGCGACGGTCTTGGCCATCAGAAATCTCCTGGAAGGTTGAAAATCAAATCTCTTGCCTCGCGCACCATGCATTGAGGCGGGGATGAGCGGTGGATGCCAAAGGTTTAGCAGGTTCTATGCCACCTTCTCGCGCCATACGCACCTCGGGAAGTCTATCGGTGAATCAATGACTTTCGGGCCGCACTTTGATTTTTAAATCACGCAGCGCCCGTTTTCTGCGGCGAGTTTAGCACTTTTTTGGTGCGTTTTGCACTTATTCGGTGCATCTGCACCAAAATAGGGTATCAGCTCTTCCGGGCGTCTCAATGGCCCCGGGTCAACTGAGGGCCCAGCTTCATTTGCATGCCCTGAAGCGCCTGCTCCATTTCTGCAAAGGCGGCGGTCACGGCAGCCATGGGACCTTTCACGCCTAACTCGACATGCCGACCATGCACCGGATGATCGACGCTTGGCAGACTGAATACTTTTATGGCGGGGTGGCAAGACTCAAGCTGCAACATCAGAGGCGTAAGGGATGCCTCCATTGCGCCGTAGACCACGTAGGAGCGCTCCTGCCAAGAACCACGCTCAAAGTACGCGCTGTAATGCGTATCCAAAACCCACTCAACCATGGGCCACGCCATCACGGGAAATCCAGGTACGAAATACATGTGCCCGTTCGACGTGGTCTGGACACTAAAGCCCGGAATGCGGTTGTAGCTGTTGGGAATGATGGCTGCGTCGGTGGGGAACACGCCCATGTTGAGGCGATGGATGTTGTCCGGATTTTGCGGGTCGTAAATCTCACCTCGTTCAATCGCTGTTTCCGCCATGCGCTGCTCGATGAGTACTTTTGCCTCTGGATGCAGCACCAGCGCACGCCCCAATGCCTTCGCGGCACACTGGCGGGTGTAGTCGTCAGGGGTTGCGCCGATGCCGCCGAACGAGAAGACCACATCACCACTGGCCGCCATACCGGCGATGGTCGCGGTGATGCGGTCGGGATCATCACCCACGTAATTCGCATAAGCGAGCGACAGGCCGCGATCCGCGAGGATGGCGATGAGTTTGCTGAGGTGCTTGTCCTCGCGCTTACCAGACAAAATCTCATCACCGATGATGAGAGCGGAAAACGTGGGTTTCATGGCGCTATTCTTTGGTCAGTTCAGGGGGCTTGTCACCGAGGTCGGTTACATCCTCGACATCAATCACGTTGGGGTCAACCGGTGCAGGCTCACTCTGGCGCATGCCATCGAGAACAGCCAAGCAATAGTGTGAAAACCAAAGCGACGAAAACGCAAACACCAGGGTGTAAATCCAGATCGCAAGCGGCACCAAAACGGGGGCCATTGCAATGAACACGGCACCAGAGGCCCAGAGCAGACTCGGTGCAGCACCAAAGTAACCGGTGGTCACCCCCATGATGAGGAGGTTGAGACGGTGGCGCTTGAAGATCTGCTCGCGCTCAAAACGCGACGCGTGATCGGCGAGCGCGTCGAAGGCATACACGCGGTAGGTCAGCCAGCCCCAGATGAGCGGTGGCAAGAACAAAATGAGCGGCGGTATGAACCATAACGGGATGGACGCCACCAACAAGCCGATGGCAGCAACCGTCGACACAGCCGACCACAGAACGCTCGAAAACACACTCGCACCATGACGCTTCTCAAGCCGAGCAAAGCGCCGAGACGCAACCAAGTTCAGCATGACGGGTGTCATGAATGTGGCCACCAGCAACAAGGTGATCACAACAACGATTGGGGTGAACGCAAACAACAAAATCAGCGGTGCGACGACGGTGCGCAGGCCCGACCAGCCAACGCTGTCGAGCCAACCCAACGCGCCTTGGGTGAGTTCGGTGTCCTGAAGCCAGACCGTGATCTGTGCCACGCCGCTTTCCCAATAAAAATACCCAACACCGACGATTGCCGCCATCATCAGCGCCAAAGGCACAAACGATCCGACGATGACACGGGGCATGAAGCAGTAGGAAACGGCTCGCCAAAAAGAACTAAACAGCAAAGGCATAGACGCAGAATACAACGAAAAAAGCCAAACCTGGGTCACAGGTTTGGCTTCTTTTCGAGTCCCTTCAAGGACTCAGATTAACGACGCACAGTGCTCCGCGAAGGGGCGGCACGACGGTCGTCACGACCACGGGCAGGCGCCGCGGCATGGCTGCGACCTTCTGGGCGGGGCGCACGGTTCTCAAACCGAGCGCCGCGGTCTGTGCGATCGCCGCGATCAGCAAAGCGAGGATCGGCACGACTGTCTTGACGAGGTGCTGGGCGACTTTCAAAACGGCGGTCATCGCGGAACTCAGGACGCCCCTCTGAACGGGCATCGAAGCGACCCTCTGCTGGGCGTCCACCACCGAAGTTACCTCGGCCTTGGAAGCCTTCGCTACGAGGCGCGTAACCGCCACCACCTTCACGACGGCCACCATTGAAGCCACCGCCACCAAAGTTACCGCCGCGATTGGCGCCAAAGCCGGGCACACCACCGAAACCGGGGCCGCCGCTGCGACGAGGACCGCCGCTGCCGCGACGCTCGTTACCGCCACCGTTGTGGCTGGGGCGGCGTGAAGGCTCCATACCCTCAACGGTTTTCTCATCGAATCGTTTGCGTGTAAATGACTCAATCGCAAAGATGCGACGCTGGTCACGGAACTCAGCCAACGTAACGGCCAAACCTTGACGACCCGCACGACCCGTGCGACCGATACGGTGGGTGTAGTCCTCAGCTTTCATCGGCAAGCCAAAGTTGAACACGTGGGTGATGGTGGGTACGTCGATGCCACGGGCAGCCACGTCAGTGGCGACCAAAATTTGTACCGTGCCATCGCGCAATGCCGCCAAACGGCGATTACGCACGCCCTGCCCCAATGCACCATGCAAAGCGACGGCTGAAAAGCCATCTTGTTGCAGATCTTCGGCCAATGAATCGCATTCAATCTGGGTGCTTGAGAAAACAATCGCTTGCTTGATCTCGGTGTCACGCAGGAAGTGATCCAACAACTGGCGCTTATGGAAGGCGTTGTCCGCCCAGTACAAACGCTGCTCAATGTTGTCGTGCGTGCTCTCGGGCGTTGCCAACTCAATGCGCTCGGTCTTGCGCATCACACGCATCGCGAGTTGTTGCACGCGTGGTGCAAACGTTGCGCTGAACATCATTGTTTGTGCGCGATCCTTGGTGAGCGCGTGAACTTCAGCCAGATCCTCGGCGAAACCAAGATCAAGCATTCGATCCGCCTCGTCGACAACCAAGTACTGAACTTTATCCAATCGAATCTGACCTGACTTCTGCAAGTCGAGCAGGCGTCCCGGTGTTGCCACCACGACGTTCGCATTGCGCAAACCAGCCAACTGATGCACGTAAGACGTGCCGCCAACGACGCTGGCAACGCGCAGGCCACGGCAGTGCGCGACCAGATCGATGGCATCGGCTGCGACCTGTTGTGCCAACTCGCGGGTCGGGCACAAAATCAGGGCACCAGGCGTTGCTGGCTCAAAACTACGGGCGGGGCGCTTGTCGGCTTTGGGCTTGTTATCAGCCAGCAGCTTTTCAGCGCTGTCCACGGCGTCAGCGTCTTGGCCCTCGGCAGCCAGTGCGGCTTCGCGTGCGGCGCGCGCCTCGGTGGCTTCACGCTCTTGCGCGATGCGCTCTGCGTGCTGCTGCTCGAGGATGATGTGCAAAACCGGCAACAAGAAAGCGGCTGTCTTGCCACTGCCCGTTTGGCTGGAGACCAACAGGTCGACCACTTCGCCCTCGCTGCGGTTCAGGGAGCGGGGAATGGCCGCCATTTGCACTTTGGTAGGCTCGGTGAATCCGAGATCCGCAACGGCTTGCACCAACTCGGTGGCCAAACCCATATCCGTAAAGGCCTGAGCCAATGTGATATCCAATGTGGGACGCTTCGGCGCACGGGGCGCGGCATCGCGGGGTCCGCGAGAAAAGCGCGGCTTGCCCGCTCGTGGGGGACGATTTGAAAACTCTTTCATGACTAACTTCCTGCGTCTTTAAACAACGCGTGACGAACACAATCGACGCACAAGAACGCAGGAACAACCTGTACCTTGGGTGCTACCGAAGAGGGCTCTAGGTGAAAAACACCAACCACCCAATCCAATCCGGTCAACACAATCGACTGAGCGTCGACGGTACAGAGCAAGTGGCCGAAACGATGGTATGAAGCTGCGCTGTTAAGAGAGAGGCTTGGTTTAAGCCCGACTCAACGCATCTTCGTTCGGCCGATGGTGTGAGGCTGATGAAGCAAATTTCCCGACAACCAAACCCCTAGAGGTCTGAGTGATTCGGGAAAACCCTATTATGCCACGGCTGTTGCACCGCTGGCAAATATTTTGTGTCAGGTCGTTTGTGGGGCCTGCTCAACCGGCATCCGCAGAAAGTGGGCGCGGTAATGCACCAATTCGTCGATGGACTCGTGTACATCGGCGAGTGCCGTGTGCGCCTGCTGCTTTTTGAACTGCTTAAAAACCTCGGGGTTCCAACGCTTAGCCAGCTCTTTGAGCGTACTCACATCCAAACAACGGTAATGAAAATAGGACTCAAATTTGGGCATGTACTTGACCAGAAATCGACGGTCTTGGCTAATGGTGTTGCCGCACATCGGCGAACCCGCCTTTGGAACATAACGCTTGATGAACGTCAGCAAAGCCGCTTCAACCGATGCTTCGTCATCCTGACTGGCTTTGACTTTGTCAATCAATCCACTGCGACCATGCGTTCCCTTGTTCCAGGCATCCATGCCATCCAGAACAGCGTCGGTTTGGTGGATCACAAAAACAGGACTTTCGACCCGCACGGATAAGTCAGCGTTGGTGATGACCACCGCAATTTCGAGCAGTCGCTCTTTCTCAGGGTCAAGTCCGCTCATCTCACAATCGAGCCAAATCAGGTTTTGGTCAGACTTTGCGAGGGTCACAGCGGTTGCGCTGGTGCCGGTTGGGGTGGGCTTTTGGGTTTCACTCATGGCTATATTGTCTCCGATTCACAGCCATGCTCATGGGGATGCTAAAACTGCCACAATACCGTTTATTGAAGCGCTTTTGAAACGAATGACGAATGCCCAATCTGTTTGACTTGTCGACAACCCTCACGGTCATTTTCGCCGCCCTTCTCGTCGGCAACGTGGCTACACAGCTGTGGCTTAACGCGCGACAGGCCCGTCATGTATGGACCCACCGTGACACTGTGCCAATGGCATTCGCGGCAAGCGTGAGCCTCGCTGAACACCAAAAAGCAGCGGACTACACGCTCGCCAAATTACGCCTCGGCAATTGGGGGATCTTACTGAGCGCAACCGTCTTGCTGGGATGGACCTTGATGGGCGGTCTAGAGGCGCTCAACCTCGCTCTTCGCGACGTATTTGGAGCGGGTATGACGCAACAGTTGGCCCTCATGGCCAGCGTCACCGTTCTGGGATCGTTGATTGAACTCCCACTGTCTTGGTGGCGGACCTTCAGGCTGGAGGCAGCGTTTGGCTTCAACAAGACAACCCCGAAACTCTGGATCAATGACTTGTTAAAAGGGGCGCTTTTGGGCGCGCTCCTCGGACTGCCACTTGCTGGGGTTGCGCTCTGGTTGATGGGCGCCGCCGGGGGGTATTGGTGGCTTTACGTTTGGGGTGTTTGGGCCGCGTTTAATGCCCTGATGTTGGCGGTTTACCCGAAATGGATTGCGCCGCGCTTTAACAAATTCACACCGCTGACACGCGCCGATGTTCGTGACACAGCCAATGAACTCATTGAGCGGTGCGGCTTCAAGGCGGACGGTCTTTTCGTGATGGACGGCAGTCGCCGCAGCGCGCATGCCAACGCCTACTTCACGGGCTTTGGCAAAAGCAAGCGCGTGGTTTTTTACGATACCCTCCTGGACCGGCTGACTGTCCCAGAGGTGAAGGCCGTACTGGCGCATGAGCTAGGGCACTTCGCGCACAAACACATTCGCAAGCGGCTCATTGGGCTCTTTGCCATCAGCGCGGGGGCGCTGGCGCTGCTGTCTTGGTTTGCCAACCAGATTTGGTTTTACGTTGGGCTCGGCGTCACGCCCGACTTAACCGGCCCCAACGACGCGGTGGCACTGCTGCTGTTCATGTTCACCTTGCCATTGGTGACTTTTTTCGTTAGCCCTCTGCTTGCTGGCTTCTCGCGCCGAGATGAGTTTCAGGCCGATGCATACGCCTGCCAACACGCGGACGGTGATGCGCTTCAAAGTGCGTTAACCAAGCTCTACAAAGATAACGCAAGCACCCTCACACCTGACCCCGTTTACACACGCTTCTACGCCTCTCACCCTGCGGCGATGGAACGCATCCAACGCATTGCATCGGCATCATGAGCACAGAGAAAAGCCAGCGCCCCGCCCTCCTGTCACCAACGGGCGTGGTTAACGCGCTGACGCAGCTGAATGGGGATGCCGCCATGGGTTGGCGCATTGAAGCGGGCGCGCTGCAGCGGACGTTCCATTTCAACGATTTTCACGAGACGATGGCATTTGCCAATGCCGTGGCTTATGTGGCGCACCAGCACGACCACCACCCAGCAATGAGCCTGACTTACAACCAATGCACTGTTGCCTGGGTGACGCACGAACCGCCCGGCTTGACTGCACTGGACTTTCTGGCTGCACAAGCGGTCAGTCGTTTGTATCCCATAGCCAACGCGTAACGCGAACCGCATGGCCCAAGTACGCGTTCTCCCTTCTCGAGCGACCAAACCGCGGAACACCGCAAAAAAATCAAATGGTGAGGCGACTGTTTCGCAAGACGCGACAGGCCTTGTCATTGAAACCTTTGGGCGGCATGTCACGGTGCTGACGGCGGATGGGCAACAACTGATTTGTCACCCGCGCGGTAAGAAAAATTTGGCTGTTGTTGGGGACAGGGTGCAGTGGTCAACCACGGCGGATCAAGGAACCATTGAAAAGGTTTTGCCACGCGACAACCTTTTCTTTCGGCAAGACGAGATGCGCACGAAGTCATTTGCAGCCAACCTCGATCACATTTTGATCTTTTTGGGTGCGGAGCCGGAGTTCTCCGAGATGCAACTGAGCCGCGCCTTGATCGCTGCGGAGGCGACTGGCATCAATGTCACCATCGCCCTCAATAAACGCGACCTCACCGCGTTGCATGCGCGTTCGTGGGCGAGGCTTCAGCCCTACCGAGACATGGGAGTGGACGTGGTTGGCCTGTCGCTGGTCACCGAACCACCCACGGGTATCGACGAACTGAACGAGCGCCTGAGAGGTCGAACCACTTTGGTTTTAGGGCCCTCGGGCGCTGGTAAAAGCACCCTGATAAACCACCTCATACCGGCTGTTGATCTGCGCACACAGGAAATTTCACGGGCGCTCAACAGCGGCAAACACACCACCACAAATACGACGCTTTATTGGCTGAACCCGGGGTCTCCGGACGATGGCGCTGTCATTGACTCGCCCGGGTTTCAAGAATTTGGATTGCACCACATTGCGCCAGAAAAACTGGCGACTTACATGCCTGATCTCGCGACCCACTTGGGGCACTGCAAGTTCCACAACTGCAGCCACTTGCATGAACCCAACTGCCCCGTTCGGGATGCGGCCTCTGCAGATCCCCCACTAATTTCACCCATTCGGTACAGCATTTACCAAGACCTTCACAGCGAATTGACTGCCGCGGCGAACGCTTGGTACTAAAGAATCAGCGTTGCGAGCAAAACAAAAGCCAGCAGCAAGCGCATCAAGCGCGTCATCAGGCGCTCAATCATTCCCGGTGTGATGACGCTGTTTTCACCGAAAGATCCCAGCACGCCGTGCAGAACAAGTGATTCGTTGTCCTCAGGCCGCTCGGTCGCGTCGCGGTCTGAAGGCTGCCGCCAGGCGCCCATCGCTCCGTCAAATGCGCCCACCATGGCACAGCTCACCACCATGAGTCGTGCTGGCAACCAAGAAATCCAATGCCAGGCGCGCCCCGCAAAGCCAGGAGCCTCTGTTGCCTCGGGTGTGGGCGCTGCCAACCGGAACAGCACGGCACCCGCAGGACCAAAGCCGGCGACTGCCAAAATGAGAAACGACAACCAGACGCCAACCACCCGGCGCCACGCGTAGCGAATCGCCTCGTCGGCCTTAAACGCCCCGTCACTGGCTTCCACATTGGCCATCACCCGACCAAACAGGCCCAGGGGAGACATCTCGTCTTTGAAATCACCGTAGCCGGCACACACGTACAGCACCAACATCAACCAGACCCAAGCAAAAGGCGCCGCGACCCACAAAATCAGCCAATACACGAGGCTCGCTGCAACGACCGGAGCGCCCACGCGCAAACCCCAAACCGCCCAGTCGGGTGCATCGACGGTCCAGCGTGTCGCGCGCGCTTGCCAGCCATTCACGAAAGGTTGCAAACGCCGTTCGTAGGGAAAAGGAAAGCTGTAGTCCAAAACAATGGCAACAAGTAAAGCAAAAAAGATCATGTGGCGTCCGTCTGGGCTGACAAAAATTTGTAGAAGTTGCGCAACATCCCCGCCGTCGCCCCCCAAATGTAGCGCTCGGCGCTATGCACGGGGTCGTGGTACGGCATCGACCACCATTGCCGCCGGATCTCACCGTGATCGCCCATGTTCAGATGGTGGCGGTGGTGGTTGTGCGGGTTCATCACAAAGGACAAGGGTACCTCAAATACCAAATCGACCTCACCCGGATTGGGGTGATAGCTGGCAGGGGGTTCGATGAGGGCCACGACGGGCGTGATTCGGAATCCGGTCCCTGTCGTGTACCTGCCAACCTCTCCAAGAATGTGCACGTTTTGATGTGGCAGCCCCACCTCCTCATGGGCCTCGCGCAGTGCCGCAGCTCGCGCATCGCGATCGGTCGGGTCGACCTTTCCACCGGGAAAAGCGATTTGCGCCGCGTGGGTAGGAACGTGTGCACTGCGCTGCGTCAGCAGCAAGGTTGGCTCCTCGCGCAGCACCAATCCGATCAAAACAGCCGCCTCACGCCACGTTTCAATGTGCTGCCATTGCAGCTCCTGCACCACGTCGGGCTGCCAATCAAGTGACTTTGAAAACCGGTCACGCAAGCCATCAGGTGTCAATAAATGGGCGGGCAGCACCGGATTGGCATCCGGGTTGCGTATGCTCGGCACTGTGCGAGGGTCGGGAATAGAAGAGAGCATGCCACTCTTCGGTAGGGGTTTGGGTGACGTCACTTCAATGGCCTTTTATGAGCACTGCACTGGGAAAGACTTTAGACGAAAAAAAACCACTGCAAGCAGTGGCTTTTTCTTGAGCGCTGACCGATTAAGCGGTTGCAGCGGGCTTGTTCTTGAGAACCAGCTTCTCTTTGATACGTGCAGACTTGCCGCTGCGATCGCGCAAGTAGTAAAGCTTGGCGCGACGAACATCACCGCGACGCTTAACTTCGATTTTTGCGATACGTGGGCTGTACAGGGGGAATGTACGCTCGACACCTTCGCCGTTTGAAATCTTGCGAACGATGAAGTTGCTGTTCAAGCCGCGGTTACGGCGGGCAATCACAACACCCTCGTAGGCCTGCAAACGGCTGCGTGTGCCTTCAACGACGTTCACGCTCACGACAACGGTGTCGCCTGGCGCGAAGTCAGGAATGTCTTTGTTCAATCGAGCGATTTCTTCTTGCTCGAGTTCTTGGATCAAGTTCATAAGGTCCTCTTAGTCGATCGTATTTGCGCTACACAAGGCTTGCGGCGTTACTTTGCCCATCAAAGTAATCGGACCCAACAAGCGGCCAAACAGAGGATCGGTTAGCCCGCTATTATAGCCCGTAAAACCTAAGTTTGCGGACGTGATTTGACGGTCGCCAAAAGGCCTTCCTCAGCCGGGCTGATCGACCCTGAGCGCCGGGCGGCCTCGATGAGGTCGGGCCGGCTGCGCGCCGTCACAACGAGGCTCTCGTGACGCCGGTAGGCGGCAATCGCTGCGTGGTTGCCCGACAACAAGGCCTCAGGCACCCGGACACCTTCCCATACCTCGGGTCGGGTGTAGTGTGGGCAATCCAGCAGACCGTCCAGGCTGGGATTGAAACTATCTTGGCCATGGCTATCGGCATCGCCCAGCACGCCGGGTAGCAATCGCGCAACAGCGTCCAACCAAGCGATGGCGGCAATCTCACCGCCCGATAGCACGAAGTCACCCAAGCTCCATTGTTGGTCAACATGACGGTCAATGAAGCGTTGGTCAATCCCCTCGTACCGGCCGCAAATCAGGATTGCCCCTTGGTTTGCACTCGCGAACCCGCTGACTTGCCGGTGCGTGATGCTTTCACCTTGTGGGGAGAACACCACAACCGGTGCGCGCTGGCCTTCCGGCTCGGCGCGATCGGCCTTGATCGCGGTCAGCGCATCGGTCAATGGCTGGGCTGCCATGACCATTCCGGGCCCACCACCGAACGGTCGATCATCGATGCGACGGTAGTTTCCAGTCGCGAAGTCGCGAAGTTGCCACAGGCGCAACTCAATGGCACCTGAGTCGTAAGCGCGTCGCACGACCCCTTGCCGCTGAAAGGGTTCGAACAAATCAGGAAAAAGGGTGATGACGTCGATGCGCATGGGTATCGCGGAGCCGCTTAGGCGTCAAAATCGGGTTGCCAATCGACCGATATATGACCCGCCTTGAGGTCCACTTGATCGATGTATTGGGCAACGAAGGGAATCAGCCGTTCCTGTGGTTTACCGTCGTCTCCCGCTTCGGTGGCATGAATGCACAAGACGGAGGTCGGTCCCGTTGCCAACAGCTCGTGAACCACCCCGAGGTCGAGCCCCTCACGATTGCGAACGCGAAGACCAATCAAATCGACCCAATAGAACTCGTCAGCCGATTGCGTCGCAGGGAACGCTGCCCGAGACACCCAAACTTGGGCGCCTTTTAGGGCCTGCGCCAAATCGCGGTCCGCCAAGCCGTCAAAAAGCGCCACCAAGGCCTCCGTGTGCGGCTTGCACGCCGTCACATTGACAGACACCACGCCAGCGAAAGCCTCAAAAGTCTTCGCGAATCGGCCAACGGGCGCCTCCAGAAACCACGTTTTTGATGACAACAGCACGTCGGCATCTGCGCTGTAAGGCAGTACTTTGAGCCAGCCTTTTACACCCCATGCACCCTGTAAGCGGCCGAGCACAACGGCATCCTCCGGTAGCGTGGCGGCAGGGAATAACGGCCGAGCACAACGGCATCCTCCGGTAGCGTGGCGGCAGGGAATAAGGCGGGTGGCAGGCTCATGGCGTTTATTTTGGTCTGTGGGGTTGCGTGTTGGCAAAAAAAAACGCGCATACCCGAGGGTATACGCGTTCGATTGCCTCGGGGCTAATTAAGCGGCTGCTTTAGAAGCCGTTTTCATCAAGCGGGCAACGGTGTCAGAGGGCTGTGCGCCAACTGCCAACCAGTGTGTCAAACGGTCTTGCGTGAGACGCAATGACTCTTCGGCACCACGGGCCATGGGGTTGTAGAAGCCGATGCGCTCGAGGTAGCGACCGTCACGACGGTTGCGTTTGTCGGCAACAACGATGTTGTAGAAAGGGCGTGCTTTAGAACCGCCGCGAGAGAGTCGAATGACGACCATGATTTATCCTTTGGGTGGGGCTTCCCAGCTTTGGCGCAGATCACGCCAAGTCACTGTTAAGTTCCTAATTTCTCGTAACGCTTGAGACACACGACTGGCCACCCGGCCAGCGAAACGTTACCAAGCCCTCGATTATATGCCATCCCCCGTCCCTGATCAAGAGGCGTGTGGCTGATGCACAATAGCGACTCGTTTCCCCCCTCCCTTGCCCTAACAAGCCCCCTGCCCCTAACTATGGCTGAATTGCTCATACGCCCAAGCGCCGATACAGACATCCTCGCGGTCACCGCCATCTACGGCCACCATGTCAGTCATGGAACGGGCACGTTTGAAACGACACCGCCAAGCGCGGACGACATGCGAGTCCGTCGGGCCGACGTCTTGCAAAAGAACCTCCCTTACCTCGTCGCGGTGCGGGGCGGCGTGGTGGTCGGGTTTGCTTATGCAAACTGGTTCAAGCCGCGCCCAGCCTACCGTTTCAGCACGGAGGACTCTGTCTACGTTGCGCCTGACTGCACCGGGCAAGGCATTGGCGAGGCGCTCATGGCCCAGCTCTTGGCTGACCTCGAGCGCGGTGGTATCCGCCATGTCATGGCTGTAATCGGCGACAGTCAAAACCAAGGATCCATCAAGCTTCACCGCAAAATGGGTTTCAAAGAAGCGGGGGTGATGCACGGCTGCGGTTGGAAATTTGATCGCTGGCTCGACATCGTTTTAATGGAGCGATCCTTGGGCGATGGCACACAGACACCCCCCGTTGAATCAAACGCGTAACCCCTAAGGCCCCATGACCTCCATCCGTCAACCTCGTATTCGCTCAAAAACCGTTGCTGCCGCACTGGCATTTTTTCTCGGTACCTTTGGCATTCATCGTTTTTATCTGTTCGGTCTCCGAGACGTTTGGGGCTGGCTCGCGCCCATCCCCACGTTTGCTGGATTGATCGGTCTGGCCCGGTTCACCAACTTAGGGCAGGACGACCGTTTGGCTTGGGTATTGATCCCCATTTTTGGGCTCAGCGTGGCGATGGCCTGTGGTACGGCGATCTTCTACGCACTGATGAGCCCTGCACGTTGGCAATCACACTACAACCCTGGCGTCGGGCTGGCTGAGGGCCACCCATCGGGTCAAACCAACTGGCTGTGCATCATGATCGTTGTCATGGCGCTGATGTTGGGTGCGGTGTCCTTGATGTCGAGCCTCGTGATGAGTTTCCAGGCCTACTTCGAGAACCAAGTTGAAGCAGCGCGTCTCATCAGCCAGTAAGCGGCATCCGAGGGTGATGCCGCCTCAGGCAACCAACGATGGCAACTTGGTCAAAAACTTTTCGATTTTTGGGGCGATCACATAAGCGCAATAGCCGGCTGTCGGGAATCGGTCGTAGTACTGGTGATGCATGGGTTCGGCGGCGCTGTAGTTCTCTAGCGGACACAGCTCCGTTGTGATTCGGCCCTCGAGAGCTGGATTCGCCTTGATCAGGTCTGCCATATAGGCTCGCGCCACGTTTGCCTGCGCATCGCTGGAGACGTAAATGCCGCTGCGATATTGCGTCCCTACATCGTTGCCCTGCCGGTTCAGTGTGGTCGGATCGTGAATGGTAAAGAACACGGTCAGCAAATCACGCAAGCTGACCTCGCGCGGGTCGAAGCCAAGCTTGACGACTTCAGCGTGCCCTGTCTCGCCGGTACACACCTGCTCGTAGGTCGGCGCCATCACATGGCCATTGCAGTAGCCAGACTCAACGCTGACAACACCGCGCACACGGAGAAAGACGCCTTCGAGACACCAAAAACACCCACCCCCCAGAACGATGGTTTCGAGAGATGGCGACTCTTCGCGAGGGGCGGTGGGCTGCAATGTCATGATTTTCAATGCTTTCAAGCGTTTGTCGAAATCGACGTTAGACGGGCTATCGCTATTATTTCCGAAAGACCATTGTCAATGCAGCGACGTTGGAATTCGCAATAATATGTGGGCCCGCAGCCATACCGCTGCCCGCCGCACCACTCAATACTGGGACCGAACACGATGAAACCGCAATTCAATTGGCAAGACCCTTTGCATTTGGCTGACGCACTGACCGATGACGAACGCGCGGTTGCTGAAGCGGCACACACATTCTGCCAAGAACGCCTGCAAACGAGGGTGTTGTCGGCGGCTCGCCATGAGACCTTCGATCGCGAGATCATGAATGAATTTGGCGAGATGGGCCTCTTGGGTTGCACGATTGAGGGTTACGGTTGCTCCGGGTTGAACTACGTGAGTTACGGTTTGGTCGCGCGCGAGGTTGAACGCGTTGACAGTGGTTACCGCAGTGCGATGAGCGTGCAGAGCTCCTTGGTCATGCACCCCATTCACGCTTTTGGTTCTGAGGCACAACGTCAAAAGTATTTACCCAAGCTCGCCACTGGCGAGTGGGTCGGCTGTTTCGGTTTGACTGAGCCGAACCATGGTTCAGACCCTGCCAGTATGGAGACACGCGCCAAACCCGTCGACGGCGGCTACATCCTGAAGGGTGCCAAGATGTGGATCACCAACTCCCCCATCGCAGATGTGTTCGTCGTATGGGCGAAGGTTGTGGGTGAAGAAATGGGACAAGCCGCGATCAATGGCTTCATTCTTGAGAAAGGCATGAAAGGGCTCAGCGCCCCCAAGATCGAAGGCAAGATGAGCCTGCGCGCCAGCATCACGGGCGAAATCGTCATGGACGATGTGTTTGTGCCCGAAGAGAACCGCCTCCCCAACATCAACGGTTTGAAAGGCCCCTTCAGCTGCCTGAACAAAGCACGTTACGGCATCGCCTGGGGTGCCATGGGTGCCGCCGAGGATTGCTGGACACGTGCCCGTCAATACACACTTGATCGCAAGCAGTTTGGACGTCCACTGGCACAGAATCAGTTGATCCAGAAGAAGCTGGCGGACATGCAAACCGAAATCACGCTGGGTTTGCACGCGTGTCTGCGCGTGGGTCGCTTGATGGACGAAGACCGCGCCGTTCCCGAGATGATCAGCTTGATCAAGCGGAACAGCTGCGGCAAAGCCTTGGATATCGCCCGCATGTCACGCGACATGCACGGTGGCAATGGTATCCATGACGAGTACCACGTCATCCGGCACATGATCAATCTGGAAACAGTCAACACCTATGAGGGTACGCACGATGTGCATGCCCTTATTTTGGGACGTGCCCAAACAGGTCTTCAGGCATTCTTCTGACAGAGGTGGTACATTATTGACCAACCGGTCAATAAAAAATGTCCACCCCCACCTCCGTTAACCAACAGCGACCCACCAGGCGCGTGCGGCGAAAAGCGGCACGCCCCCAAGAAATCGTCGATGCGGCGCTGCAAGTCTTTGTTGCCAAGGGCTTTGCGGCTGCGCGCGTCGATGAGATCGCTCAGCGCGCTGGCGTTGCGAAGGCGACCGTCTTCGTTTATTTCGAAAGCAAAGACGCCCTCTTTAAGGCGGTGGTCAGGGCGAAGATCGTCGACCAGTTGACAACCTTCAAAGCGCAAGCCGCCAGCCATGTCGGATCGACCCGCGAACTGATCGTGATGGCGCTGAACGACTGGTGGGTGCGGATTGGTGCCACTGACGCCGGCGGCATCAGCAAGCTGATGATGCAAGAGGCTAAAAATTTCCCTGAACTGGCAGCGTTTTATCAGGCGGAAGTGATGGTTCCCGCGACCACCTTGATGTCGGATATCCTGCGCCGCGGTGTTCAGCGCGGGGAACTAAATGACATCGATATCCCCAACACAGTGATGAGCATCATGGCATCGCTGCTTTTTCTGTCGATGTGGTCACAGTCCTACGGTTTGGATCGGCCGTTTTGTGGCTCTTTAATCTCACCCGATGTGTTTATTGACCATCAAATTAACCTGTTGTTCTCTGGTATTGAATCGAAAGGTAGCGTGCCATGCGCATGAAATTCCCGTTGAAGTGGGCGGTATTGTTATTGGTTGTCATTGGACTGGCGTGGGGTATCACGCGCGCCCTAAAGGCCCGAAGCACACAACAGCAGGCCGCCACGGTGGCGGCGCAGGCTCTGAAACTGCCCATCACTTACGCGCTACAGGCGCAGGATTTGATCACCGTCGAGAGCCGTGCCATCAGTCAGGTTGAGCCTGTTAGCGGTACGGTGCGCGCGATCAATGCCGTCACCATGAGAGCCACCTCGGCGGCCGTCGTTACCCGTATCGACGTGTCCGAAGGCGCAAATGTTAAGGCAGGACAAATGCTGGCACAGCTTGACGACGGCGACGCGCGGGAGCGACTGAATCAGGCCCAACAGCAAAGCAACGCCGCGAAATCCCAACTTGAGTTGGCGAAACGCCAACGGGATAACAACCGCGCGCTGGTTGAAAAGGGCTTCATCTCGAGCACAGCGCTGGTTTCGTCCGACAGCAGTTACGCAACCGCGCAAGCCAATCATGAGGCGGCACTGGCGGCCCAAGCCATTGCCAAAAGGAGCCTTTTGGATGCCGCCCTGCGCGCGCCATTCAGTGGTGTGGTGACGCAGCGCCACGTCAAGGCAGGCGAGCGTGTCGCTGTTAACGCCCCCATCATCGAGATCGTGGACGCCACCCAGCTCGAGGTTGAGGTCCTGCTGCCCATTGCAGCCTCAGGCGGCCTGCGCATTGGCCAGAGCGCCTCGTTAACGCTGGAAAGTAAAGCGCAACCGGTCACTGCAAAAGTTGTTCGGATCAATCCCAGCGTTGACACAGGCAGCCGCAGTGTGCGCGTCTACTTGAGCCTCCCCACAGGATCAGCCCGCGTGGGTGAATTCGCCACAGGCGAGTTAATGGTTGGTGAAATCGAGGGTGCTGCGGTCCCGTTGGACAGCGTCCGAACCGACCAACCGAGCCCTTATGTGCAGGTGATACGCGATGGAAAAGTCGTGCACACCACCGTACAGATACTCGCAACAGGGCGATTGGGTGATGCCCGATTTGCACTGGTTGAGCCGCTGCCTGCGGGGACGACCATCCTCTCGCCCTCAGCGGGTTTGATCGCCAACGGCACAGCCGTCAAGCAGCCCTAATTTCTTGCGCTAAAGGCGACCCATCATGTGGTTCACACAAGTTTCTCTTCGTAACCCCGTTTTTGCGACGATGGTGATGCTCGCCTTCGTCGTGCTCGGTGTCTTCGGCTATCAACGGCTACAGGTGGACCAGTTCCCCAACGTTGACTTTCCCGTGGTCGTGGTCAACACCGCGTATCCAGGTGCTTCCCCCGAGATCGTCGAGGTCGAGGTCAGTCGCAAAATTGAGGAGGCGCTCAACACCATTTCAGGAATCAACGCCCTCACCTCGCGCAGCTACCAAGGCGCATCGGTCGTCATCGCCGCCTTTGACTTGGATGTGGACAGCCGAAAAGCGGCCGACGACGTGCGCGAAAAAGTCGCTGCAGTCAAAGCAAGCCTTCGCAAAGAGGTTGAAGAGCCTCGAATCCAGCGTTTTGATCCAGCGAGCCGCCCGATTTTTTCCATTGCCGTCACGCTTGACAACGCCCAAGCGGGCGCGCTCAGCGCATCACAAGTCAGCAGCTGGGCCGATCAGGTGCTGCGCAAGCGCATTGAGAACGTCCGCGGCGTCGGTGCTGTCAGCCTCATCGGCAATACCGAGCGAGCGATTCAAATTGAACTGAAACCACAGGCCATGCGAGCCCTCGGCGTGACGGCGGAACAGGTCGCCGCCGCTTTGCGTTCAGAAAATCAAGAAGCCCCCGTGGGCACGGTGGCGTCGGACTCGCGGGAGTTCGTGGTGCAGGTGCAGGCACGCATGCAGCGGCCGTCAGACTTCGGCAACCTCATCGTCGCGCGCAAAGGCGGGGCCAGCATCCGGCTCGATCAGGTCGCTGTAGTCCGCGATGCGGATAAAGAGATTGAAAACTTAGCGCTTTACAACGGACAGCGTACGGTCTTGCTTGAGATTCAAAAGGCGCAAGACGAGAACACCGTTCAGATCACGGACCGACTGCAAGCTGAACTCGACGAAATCAAAAAGAATTTACCGCCCGGCATCAGCCTCACCGCCATTGGTGACAGTGCGCGTCCGATTCGGGTCTCAGTCGCAAACGTCAAGCAAACCCTGATTGAAGGCGCATTCTTAACCGTCGCAATTGTTTTTTTATTTTTAAACTCATGGCGTTCCACGGTCATTACGGGTCTGACATTGCCCATCGCGATCATTGGCACATTTTTATTCATGGACCTACTGGGCTTCACCATCAACATGGTGACGTTGATGGCGATGTCACTATGCGTGGGCTTGCTGATTGACGATGCGATTGTGGTTCGAGAGAACATCGTTCGGCACGTGCAAATGGGCAAGACCCCTTACAACGCGGCAATGGATGGCACGCAAGAAATCGGCCTCGCTGTTTTGGCAACCACGCTGTCCATCGTCGCGGTGTTCGCCCCGATCGGTTTCATGGGTGGCATCATCGGGAAGTTCTTTCACCAGTTCGGGCTGACCATCGTTGCGGCCGTTCTCATCTCGATGTTTGTGAGCTTCACACTCGATCCGATGCTCTCAAGCATTTGGCATGACCCGGCCATTGACAACCATGGCAAACCGTTTAAGCCGGACACTTTTTATAACAAGACCATCGGTCGCGTGACCCACGCGTTTGATGTGTGGCAAGACAAGTTGGCCGACAGCTACCAACAAACCTTGGCGTGGTCGTTGCGGCACAAGCTCGCAACACTGTCGGTGGCGGTGGGCACTTTCGTTGCGAGCATTGCAATGATGCCCTTGTTAGGTAGCGAGTTCGTGCCCAAAGCTGATTTCTCAGAAACACGCCTCAGCTTCTATACCCCCGTCGGCTCATCACTTGCTGTGACCGAACAAAAGACCAAACAAGTTGAGTCAATTCTGCGCGAGTTCCCAGAAGTTTCGTACACCCTATCCACCATCAATACTGGATCGGCGCGCGGCAAGATTTACGTGAATGTCTATGTTCGGCTGGTCGATCGAGATAGCCGCACACTTGGCGTCGACGAGATGTCAGCACGGCTGCGTGAACGTCTCCGAACCGTCAGTGGTGTGACCGTGACCCATGTCGGCTTATTGGATTCCGTCGGCGGTAACAAGCAAATTGAGTTCTCTCTGGAAGGTCCGGATTTAAAGGAGCTGGAGCGTATCAGCACCGAGGTCATGACGCGAATCAAGGCAATTCCAGGCCTCGTTGACTTGGACTCCAGCGTGAAGCCGAACAACCCAACGATTGACGTTCAGCTGAATCGCGATGTTGCAAACGACTTGGGTTTGTCGGTTGGTAGCGTCGCGCAGAGCTTGCGCACACTCGTTGCAGGCCAAACAGTCACGACGTGGCGTGCGCCAGACGATCAAAATTACGATGTGATCCTTCGCTTGCCCCCACAGCAACGCACCAACCTCGAGGATCTCGAAAACATGCCCTTTGTTATCGGCAACAACGCCGATGGCACGCCTCGTGTGGTGGCACTGTCGCAGTTTGCGTCTGTTATTCCAGCCACGGGTGCCAACCAAATCAATCGCCGAAATTTGACCCGCGAAGTGGCGATCAACGCCAACACCTACGCACGGTCAGTCGGCGAGGTCTCAAAAGATATTCGCACCATTTTGGACAGCATGCAGCTTCCACCTGGCTACCGGTACGAATTTGGCGGTTCAACCAAGAACATGGCTGAATCGTTTGGGTATGCGCTGTCGGCCTTGGCTTTGGCAGTGGTTTTCATCTACATGATCCTGGCCAGCCAGTTCAAAAGCTTTTTGCAACCCCTGGCCCTGATGAGCGCGTTGCCACTGACCCTCATCGGGGTGGTACTGGCGCTGCTGATGTTCCAGTCAGCCATGTCCATGTTCTCAGTCATCGGGATCGTGATGTTGATGGGTTTGGTCACCAAGAATGCCATTTTGCTTGTGGACTTCGCCATTCGTGCCCGTGAGGGCACGGCAGGCGGGCCACCGCTTGGCCGAGACGATGCACTGCTGCTGGCAGCGAAAGTCCGCCTTCGTCCCATTTTGATGACCACCTTGGCCATGATTTTTGGCATGGCTCCCCTGGCCTTTGCGCTTTCGGAAGGAGCCGAACAAAGGGCCCCCATGGGCCAAGCCGTTATCGGCGGTGTCATCACCGCCTCGCTTTTGACCTTGGTGGTGGTACCCGTGGTTTACTGTTACATGGATGACTTGAGCCAATGGTTGAAGCGCCTATTTGGGGTGGCGGAAAATTCAACGTCCGCCAGCGAATCTGGGGCGCAGTCGGTAAAATAGCGGGTTAGCCGAGCAATTGAATGGGAGAAAGCCAATGACCGCCGTTGTCAACGTTGAGATCGCACGTTTCAACATGATCGAGCAGCAAATCCGCCCCTGGGATGTGCTGGATACCGACATTCTCGCGCTGCTGAACACGGTCCCCCGCGAACGTTTTGTACCCGCCGCCCACCAGGCCCTGGCTTTCTCCGACCTCGAGATCCCCTTGACCCAGCCGGCGCGTGCGGGCCAAAGCATGCTCCCTCCCCGTTTAGAGGCCAGGCTGCTGCAGGACCTCAAGCTCAAGCCGACCGATCACGTCCTTGAAATTGGCACAGGCTCTGGTTACATGGCTGCGCTTTTGGCCCATCGCGCGCAACGCGTGACCACGGTTGAAATTAACCAGACCTTGGCTTCAGAAGCAAGGGATGTGCTTGAGGGGCAAAAAATTCAAAACGTCAACGTCATATTGGGTGACGGCAGCCAACCCGATACGTGGCGCAAAAGCGGCCCATTCGACGTTATTTTGCTGAGCGGTTCGGTCGCCACCATGCCCACCGCATGGCTTGAGTTTTTGAAACCCGGTGGCCGCTTGGTCGGCATCGCAGGCCAGCCGCCGGTGATGTGTGCGACGTTCATCACAAAAGGCGCCAATGACAGCAGCCAGACGACGACGCCTTGGGACACCATTGCGCCGCGCCTGACCGGCTTCCCGGAACCCTCTCGTTTCACATTTTGAAGAACGCACGGCACATCAACATGATCCAAATATCCCCTGATCAACTCCAGGCCTGGTTTGCCGGCCAAGAAAACGCGGCACAGGCAATGGTGCTCGACGTCAGGGAGACACATGAGTTTGCAACCGCCAGTCCCAAGCCGACAGCAGCCTACGAATTGGTCCAAATGCCGATGGCTGGCATTCCTGCGCGTCTGGACGAATTAGACAAAAGCCGACCCATCGCCTGTCTCTGCCACCACGGTGCGCGAAGCTACCAAGTCGCCATGTTTCTGGAAAATATGGGATACGGCTGTGTCGCCAACATCAGCGGGGGCATCGATGCATGGTCACAACAGATCGACCCCAGCGTTCCCCGTTATTAACGCTTTTGCAGCCTCACAACACCCCTAGGAACCCACCATGACCGCTCGCGCCTCTGACTTCATGCCCGCGTCTCGCCATCACATCCGCCGCACGGCGACGGCCTTGGCTCTGGGTTCCGCCATTGGCTGGACCGGGTTGGCACAGGCCCAAAGCCTGGAGGCCATGATCAACGCAGCGCGTCAGTACGACGCGACCTACCTGAGCGATACCGCATCTGCGAAGGCCCTCAAAGCGGCCGCACAAATTGATTCAGCCGCAATCCGACCCAAAGTATCTCTGACGTCAACCACGCAGATGGCGGCGGTGCATGGCAGTAGCTCGAGCAGCACCACATCCGGAAATGTGGGTATCGTGGCCTCGCAGTCGCTGTTCAATGTGAAAAACGACGCCACGTCAAAGAAAGTCGCGCAAGGCGATGTGACGGCCGCCGCCATGTTGCGTGCGGCAGAGCAGTCACTGATGGTGCGTGTGGCGCAGGCTTACTTCGACGTGCTGACAGCCACAGAAGAGTTGGTGAGCGTACAAGCGTCCAAGCAAGCGGCTGAGCAGCAACTGGCCGCTGCACAAAGGAATTTTGAAGTCGGCAACACGACCATCACCGATAGCCGTGAAGCGCAGGCACAGTTCGACCGCATTCTTGCTGATGAATTGGTCGCCCAAAACAACTTGGCCATCAAGAAGCTCGCGCTGACACAGGTTACCGGCTTACCCCAACCTGCCCCCAAAGCTTTGACCGTCGACACACTGCCGAATTTCAGCATGGGGGCCATGGACGAGTGGGTGAAGCGTGCGATGGACAACAACGCAAGCATTGTCAAAGCGCGTGCAGATGTGGCCAACGCCCAACTGGACGTGGACATTGCCAACGCCGGTAAAAAGCCCACCGTCGACCTTGAAGCCGGTTATTTCCAAAACCACACCAATGCGACCCACGGTGCCACCAACGTAGCAAGTTACAAACCGACCAGTTCGATCGCCATCAAATTCAACTGGCCGCTCTACACCGGCGGTGCCGTCGATAACAGCGTCGTGGCTGCGATTGAAAAAGAAGCCAAAGCCAACGCTGACCTCGAAGGGGCGATTCGCTCTGTGGACAGCCAAGTGAAGACGGCCTACCTCGGCCTGCAATCGGGCATGGGGCAAACAAAGGCTTTGCAAGCGGCTTTGCTGTCCAGCCAGAGCGCTTTGGATGCCAACAAGCTCGGCTACGAGGTTGGCGTACGCATCAACATTGATGTTTTAAATGCACAGACCGTTGTGTACAAAACCCAGGCCAATCTGGCCAAGGCACGTCACGATGTGTTGCTCAGCAGCTTGAAGCTGCGTCAAGCAGCCGGTGTGCTCGATGCCGGTGCCATCGATGGCATCAACCGGTTGCTCGGCAAGTAATCACGCCAACGCGGCCGCAATGGCGGCGACCGTGCGGGCTGCGGCCCCACGGTTGTCAGCGACGAGCGTCTCGCCAGCCGCCGACATCTCTGCGCGCAGGGCGGCGTCCCCCGCAATGGCCGTCGCAACCTCAACCGCCTCGTTGATTTCCGGCACGCGGACAGCCGCGCCGTAAGCCAGCGCCGAATCCGTCGCCTGTGTGAAGTTAAACGTGTGTGGACCGGCAACGACTGGGCACCCGCACGCTGCTGCCTCAATCAGATTCTGCCCACCCCAAGGCCCAAAACTACCCCCCAACAAGGCGGCATGCGCCAGACCATAGTAGAGCGGCATCTCACCCAGTGTGTCACCCAGCCAAATCACTTTTTGTTGTGCCGCTCCCCCAGCATCGGGGCCTGCATCACCCCATTGGCTGCGACGCCGCACCTCAAACCCCGCTGATTCAAATATCGCTTGCACGGCCGCAACGCGGTTAGGGTGTCTCGGAACGAGCAGCCAGTGAAACGACTCCTGAACAGCCTGCCCCGCCTCAGCCACGGCCTTGAGTGCAGCGAGAAACGCTGCTTCCTCGCCCTCGCGAGAGCTCGCAAAGAGCACGACTGGATGCGACAGAAGCGCCCGCCAGCGGCGACCCAACGCCAACTGCGTGACATCGAGAGAGACATCAAACTTCACATTCCCTGACGGCGCGGTAACCGTCGCTCCGAGCGCACGTAAACGTTGTCCATCCGCTTGGGTTTGCGGCACCACGGCGCGTAAGCGTGCAAAAACCAATTCCGCCAAGGGCGCAACGCGCTTTGCTTTTTTAAATGACCGCTCGGACAACCGCGCGTTGGCTAAAAATAAGGGCGTTCCTTTGGCGTCACATTGAAGGACCAATTCAGGCCACACCTCGGTTTCCATCAGGACGCCCAATCGAGGTTCGTGATGCGCTAAAAAACGGCGCACCGCACCCGGCTCATCCCACGGCAGCCATGTCTGGATGTCACCTGGCTTTAACAGTGCTGTACCTGCCGCCCAGCCGGTTGCCGTGCCATGTGTCAGCAGCAGGCGGGCATCAGGCCACTGGGCTCTGAGCGCATCAACGAGCGGAACACAAGCACGCGTCTCGCCCAGCGATACGGCATGAACCCAAATCACGGCGCTCGTCTTTGGATGCGGGTAACGTCCGAATCGCGCGGGAATGTCATGCAGGTAAAGTGGTTCGATCCGCCCGCGTCGACGACACTTGAATGCAACACCACGTCCAAGCGCCCAAGCGACAACGCGATAAAGTCCCAACCCAAGCGTTTGTAAAAACCGTCGCATTTTGGCCTTAGGCACGATCAAATAGCTTTTGATAGACACCTGCAATGCCCGCCGCCTCATTGGCCAACGCAAACGTTGTGCTGACACGCTCACGCGCACGCTGCCCCATCTCGGCTGTCTTCGATAAATCACGCAAGACCCGACGCAGCGCCGCAGCGAGGGCAGGTGCATCATCGAGTGGCACCATCTCACCGCTCACACCCGGCTCGACCAACATGTCAAAAGCGCCGGTCTGTGAACACACCAACGCACAACCACAAGCAGCTGCTTCGAAGGGCGTCAAACCAAACGGTTCGTAGCGCGGACAGGCAACACACACCGTGCACGCTTGGTACCATTTGTGAACATCAGCCGCCGGTACCTCACCTAAAAATACAAGCCGGTCAGATAGCCCTGCGGCATCGATTCGTGCCTGAAGGTCGCGCTGAAAGGCCGCATCCTTGGGCTGTGCGAGGCCAGCGATAACGGCTGTCGCACCTGGCAAGTCGGGCAAGGCATCGATCAGGGCATCGACGAACACATCGGTCCCTTTGTCGGGTCGAACCCGACCGAATACGCCAATGCCGTAGGTCCCCGACAAGCCAGTCGACGCCCACAAAGCCGTTTTATCGGTGGGCACATTGAATCGCTTTAAATCAATGCCGTGAGGGACGACGGCGGTGGTGTTGGGCACGAAATGGGCAGCCAGCGGCGTTGTACTGATCACGGCATCCATTCGACTGATCAGCCAGCGCGGAAACCAGCCGTGCCGGTGCTGAGCGGCAGAGGTGAATACCAGACGAATGGGCAACCGCAAAAAGTCGCGCGCCCACAAACCCGCCATCATCTCGTGATCTCGCCGCACATGCCAGATACGAAACGCTCGGTTTACAGGTGGCCGCTTGGATACGTTTATCGCCTGCCGCAACGTCCACCCGACCACCCCATTAGAAAGCGGGGTTCCACAGTAGGCCAAGCGCCACTGGGAGAATTGCAAAGGGACCAATGCGTTGACCGTCGCCGATACGCCGGTGTAGCGCTTCTTGAGGTTGAAGACAATGACCTCGGGGTCATCGTCATTACGGGGGATATCGTTCATAGGCACAGACATGGCGAATGGTTGGCGATCAATGCGCCGCATCCTGAATCACGGCATGGGGCATTTTTTCTCGCAGCAGCGCCATGAATTGATTTTGTATGCGTGTGCAGGCATCGTTTGTGTGCCCCTCAAAACGCAAAACCAAAACGGGGGTGGTGTTCGAGGCGCGGATCAGTCCAAAGCCATCAGGCCAATCGACCCGCAAACCATCAATGGTGCAAATCACGCCTGGCGCGCCAAACCGCGCCGTGTCCGCGCTGGCCGCTTCAACCAAACTCGCGACCAATGCGTGGGCATCTTGGCCTCGGCAATCGACGTTCAACTCGGGTGTACTCACGCTGGTGGGGAGGTCGTTCAAAATCGCACTCGGGTCGTCTGCGCGGCTCACGATCTCCAACAACCGAGCGCCGGCATAGGTGCCGTCATCAAATCCAAACCAACGCTCTTTGAAGAAAATATGCCCGCTCATCTCACCGCCAAGCGGGCTGTTTAGGGCCTTCATCTGCGCCTTCACCAAAGAATGACCCGTTTTGAACATCACCGGTTCGCCACCAGCGGCGGCAATTTCAGGCGCCAGGCGCTGGCTGCACTTCACGTCAAAAACGATACGTCCACCGGGCACCCGACGAAGAACATCACGCGAAAAAAGAATCATCTGTCGATCGGGATAAATGGTCTGACCGTCCTTGGTGACAATACCAAGACGGTCGCCATCGCCATCGAACGCGAGGCCAATTTCGGCGTCGCTCTCAGCCAGAACGCGAATTAAATCTTGCAAGTTCTCTGGCTTGCTCGGGTCAGGGTGGTGATTGGGGAAATGGCCGTCTACCTCACTGAATAGCTCAATGACCTCGCAGCCCAGCGCCCTAAAGATGTCGGGTGCAGAGGCCCCCGCGACACCGTTACCACAGTCAACCACGATTTTCATTGGGCGGCTGAGCTTGACGTCGCCAACAATGCGATCGGTGTAGGCGGCTTTTACCGCCAGAGGTGAAATGCGGTCGCGATGCGTGGTTTTAATTTGACGCTCAGTCTCATCCAGTCGGTTCATTCCCCCAGCCAAGGCCTGTATGGTTTCCCCATAAATCGCTTGCCCAGCCAAAACCATCTTGAACCCGTTGTAATTTTTTGGGTTATGGCTACCTGTTATTTGAATGCCAGTGCTGCACGCGGTATGCGCGGCGTAATAAAGCATTGGCGTTGTCGCCAGACCAATGTCTAAAACCGAGACGCCCGCCTCCGCCAAGCCGAGCGATAGCGCATGCGCCAGCTCAGGACCACTCAAACGGCCATCCCTGCCGACCGCCACAACCTGCTCGCCCAAGCGCATCGCAGCGCGCCCGAAAACCAACCCCAAACACCACGCAAATTCGGGTGTGAGTTGATCCGGGACTGTGCCCCTGATGTCATAGGCTTTGAAACAACTGGCTGGAAATGTCATAGGGCGTGGCGGAGTGAATTTACCGTTTGAATCTTAACGCCTGATGAGGCGCCCACGGATGCAGATTCAGCGACAATGTCCCCATGCAAACGCATGATGCCTTTTTCAACATCACAAGCCCATGGGGGCCCATGATCGGTGCGCATGTAGGCGAACACCTGAGCGGTCTGTGGTTCGTCGGACAAGCGCACTTTCCGCGCATCCAAGGACACCCGATGCGCCCACATCCCCGCCTCTCCAAAAGCCTTACAACCGAGCTAAATGCCTATGCGCACGGCGAATTAACCACCTTCACCATCGCCGTCGCACCAATCGGCGGCTCGCCCCATGCGCAAGCCGTCTGGCGAGCGCTGTGCGCCATTCCCTACGGCACAACCACGACCTATGGTCAGTTAGCCCAGACCATTGGGCATATCACTGGCAGGGCCAGCAGCCCTCGTGCGATCGGTCACGCGGTGGCTCGGAACCCGATCAGCATCCTCATTCCGTGTCACCGGGTCATTGGCGCCAATGGTCAACTGACGGGCTACGCGGGCGGTATCGAAAAAAAGACGGCGCTGCTGCGCTTGGAACACGCCATTGACTAAAAACTTAATCGTCGACGTTCAACCCACTTGGCTCGAGCGTTTTAAGGCACGTCCGTGGTGGGTCGACATGGTCTTCCTGAGCGCCATGTGGGGGTCATCCTTCATGTTCACCAAAGTGGTCGCGAAGGACATCGGCCCGATGGCGGCGGCGTTCGGGCGGGTCCTCATCGCATTTTCTGTCTTACTACCCATCCTGACTTGGCGAGGACAGTTGCCTGTGCTCAGGCAGCACTGGCGGCGCGTTCTCATTTTAGGGATCACGAATTCAGGCGTGCCATTCGCCGCATATTGCATCGCCATGCTCACCGTGCCCAGCAGTACCGGCGCCATCGTGAATGCCGCAACGCCGCTGTTTGGCGCCGTTATTGCTTGGGTATGGCTCAAAGAACATTTAACGATGAACCAAGTCATCGGGCTGGCAATCGGTTTCATTGGGGTGAGCTTCCTCGCCCTACAAAACGCAAGCGACGCCCCGATTGGTGAGCAACAGACCTACCTGATCGGCATGTTGGTCTGCATCGCAGCGCCGATCTTCTATGGCATCTCTGCCAGTTACACCCGGCTGTATTTTTCTGGTGTACCCCCGATCGTTTCGGCAACCGGCAGCCAACTGGGTGCCACCCTGTTTCTGGCCCCCTTCGCATGGGCCTACTGGCCAGATCACGGCCTGCAACCCGGGACGCTGGGCGCCCTGTTGGTGCTCGGTATCTTTTGCACGGGATTGGCTTATATTTTGTTTTTTCGCGTGATCGCGCTGGTCGGTGCGACGAAAGCGTTGTCGGTGACCTTCGCCGTTCCCGTGTTCGCCGCTTTTTACGGCGTCACGTTCCTGAGCGAGGCGATTACCCTCACGATGGCGCTTTGCGCGGTCGTCATCTTATTGGGTATCAGCCTGTCTACGGGCGTACTGAAAGTGTTTCGACGGTAAGGCTACGCACAACGCCGCATCACACGTGCAGACAAAGAAAAACCCCAAGCTACGAAGTAACTTGGGGTTTCAATTTTGGCGGAGTGGACGGGACTCGAACCCGCGACCCCCGGCGTGACAGGCCGGTAT
>OBMK010000034.1_pt1 | contig 127120 bp, 117 predicted proteins | sample 1539081 | NCBI WGS metagenome assembly OBMK01 (sample SAMEA3355528, study PRJEB22509) | marine metagenome | biome: marine; feature: river plume; material: water | place: USA | collected 2010-08-07 | depth 0.5 m | reverse complement strand
GTCCGCCGCACCGTCTGCACATCAGCGCGTCCGGTGAGGGGCTGTTTACGGATAGCCGCCGGGAGCCGCAAGCCCCTTTTTTGAGCTTTGTGAAGTTTTTTTAAAAAAACCGGATTTTTCCCTAAATTCAGCATGTTGGGGTTCAAAAGTTGCGCGAGAGGGCGTTGGTTGATAACTTTTTTGCTGCGACGCGGCAAAGGCCCCCTCAAGATTTTGTGGTTGCCTTAGGGTCACCCCCAAGTCTGCCACCATCACGCTGCAATTGCAGCCACTGAAACCTGCGACTCGGCTGCGCTCTCAGCGTGATTTTGACTGTAACGGCGCTGCTGATGCGGATCGCTTCGGCCAAATCGCGGTCAAACTTGGCAAACGCAGGCCCAACAGCCCGAGAATCGCCGCCATATAGAGCAGCGGCTCCAATTGAAGCCCCTTACGAAGCATCACGAAATGCAACGCACCCAAGATGGCCACGCCATAAGTCGCGCGATGCAGCCATCGCCAACGCGGCGCGCCCATCTTCCGCAGAGCCCAGTTATTCGAACTCGCCGCCAAAGGCAGCATCAGCACAAATGCGGCCATCCCCACTGTTATATAGGGGCGCTTTACAATGTCCGCCCAGATCAGGGCCAAGACCTGCACATCTATCACCAGCCACACCAGCAGATGCGCCATCGCATAATAGGCCACCATCAGCCCCAGTGCCCGACGAAACCGCAGCAGGTTGATTCCTGTGAATCGCCGCAGTGGTGTGACGCAGAGCACGGCGACCAGAAACTGCAAAGCCCAAAGCCCAAGCGCTTGCTCCAGCGCCTTGATGGGTTCCGGGCCAAGCCCCCCGGTTAGGGCGCGCCAAAACAGCCAAGGCGCAGGCAATGCACAGAGGATATAGAGCCCCCAGACAGGAACCCGTCGCACAGCGCCATTGATCCCGTCGCGCAGCATCAGAAGTTCGCCTTCAGATCCATTCCTGCGTAAAGCGCGGCGACGTCGTCACTATATCCATTAAACATCAGCGTCTCTTGCTTGCTGGCAAACAGCCCCTGCCCCACCTTGCGTTCATAGGCCTGGCTCCAGCGCGGATGATCCACCTGCGGGTTCACATTACTATAGAACCCATATTCGCTCGGCTGCGATTTGTTCCAGCTGGTCGGAGGCTGGGTATCGGTCAGCGTGATCCGCACGATCGACTTGATCGACTTGAAGCCATATTTCCACGGCACCACCAAACGGATCGGGGCGCCGTTCTGATTTGGGATGTCCTTGCCATAGATCCCTGTCGCCATGATCGTCAGCGGGTGCACCGCCTCATCCAGCCGCAGCCCCTCGACATAGGGCCACTCCAGCACGGGATACCGCAGCCCCGGCATTTCCTCGGGGCGCTGCAAGGTCTCGAAGGCGACATATTTCGCCCCGGACTGCACACCCGCCAACGCCAACAGATCGGCAAGCTCGAAGCCATTCCATGGAATCACCATCGACCATGCCTCGACACAGCGAAAGCGATAGATCCGCTCTTCGACCACCATCTTGGCCAAAATATCTTCCAGCGCATAATCGCCGGGATTATCCACCATCCCGTCAATCTTGATCGACCACGGCTTCACGGTCAGCTGCCCGGCGTATTTTGCCGGGTCGTCCTTGGCGGTGCCAAACTCATAGAAGTTGTTATAGGCGGTGATCTCTTCCCACCTGTTCGGCTCAAGAGTTTCCGCCTGCGCTCGCCCCGGTGCCACAGCCGCCAGAACCGAAGCCCCGGCAAGCCCACCCAACAGCGCGCGCCGATTGAGCCAGATCGCCTCGGGCGTGACATCTCTCTCACGCAGCTTGTTCTTCCACCGTCCCGCCATGGTCGCACTCCTCTATATAAGGTCTAGTCTAGCGCGCTCATCGCACTGCGCCAAAGCAACTTGCGTCACGAGGCTGTGGGTCTCTGAAACATTCTTTTATCGATATGTGTCAATCCGACGCCTCGCGCGTTTTACAACTTCGCGTATAGTCCCCCCATAACAGTCGGAGGAGACGCCCATGTTCCGCCCTTTTTCTGCACTTGCCCTCGCAACCGCGCTTGCGGTTTGCCTGTCTGCCCCCGCGCAGGCGGCAGATGGCGTCGTCACTTATGAAACCGACGACAGCTTCGAAGATGCGGTCTTCGCTCTCGAAAACGCCATTCTCGATCAAGGTCTGGTCATCGATAGCGTCTCGCATACGGGCGAAATGCTGGAACGAACCAAAGCGGATGTCGGCAGCACTGTGACGCTCTTTGATCAGGCCGATGTCTACAGCTTCTGCTCCGCTGCCCTCTCGCGCAAAGTAATGGAGGCAGATCCGATGAACATTCGCTTTTGCCCCTACGACATCTTTGTCATGCAACAACCCGGCGCCAAAGTCACAGTCGGCTATCGCACCTTTCCCGACGGACCCATGCAAGAGGTTCAGGCCCTGCTGGATACTATCGCCAAGTCCGCTGCGGGTCTGTGACCGGGTAAACTTGCCGCGAACACACGCGCGAGGCGGGAAAAATACTCACGCTCACTCGCGCGTCTTCACGAACATCTGATTGGAAACAGTTTCGCCCGCTGGCTTAGCCCGGTGGGCGTCTGCGTCAATGCCCTTCACCTTTTTTTGCGGGTGAACCAATCCCCCCCCCCAGTTGCGTAATCCCCTTCGATGCCAATTCCGGCAGACCAACCTTTTACAGGAGTTCCAACATGCTTCGCAGAACCGTTCTCGCCCTCACCGCCGCAGTCGCCTTCGCAGGTCCAGCCTTCGCAGGAGGCCACTCCAAGGATATCGTCGACACCGCAGTCGAAGCAGGCAGCTTCTCCACTCTCGTCGCCGCAGTCACAGCCGCCGGGCTTGTCGACACGCTGAAGGGCCCAGGTCCATTCACCGTGTTCGCTCCCACCGATGAAGCCTTCGCGAAACTGCCCGCAGGCACCGTCGAAGACCTGCTCAAGCCCGAGAACAAAGACAAGCTCGTAGCTGTGCTCACCTATCACGTGGTCGCAGGCAAAGTGATGTCCACCGATCTGTCCAACGGCATGAAAGCCGCGACCGTGCAGGGTGGCGAGATCACCATCATGACCGAAGGCGGCGTAAAGGTGAACGAAGCCAACGTGACCACCGCCGACATCGAAACCTCGAACGGTGTGATCCACGTGATCGATTCGGTCATTCTGCCGGGAATGTAAGCCCGAAACGGCCTCAAACGAGGCCAGACTGTTTCCCAAATACGCCCCACTCGGCCTCGCCGGGTGGGGTTTTCCTTAGTTTTGCCACAGTTTCGCCAAATTATTTGCACCATCCACACGCCCTGCGTTAGTCCTTGGAAAAAAGACGAATATCCAAAGGTCAGGTTCCAGCCCCAGAGCAGTCGCGGGCATATCCCGCGCGTCACATCTCGGGTGGAGCCACATCAGCTCTCCCATTTTTTCTCAGGCTCCCACGAACAGGGGCCGCTTACGATTTACAGGGAGGCTCTTCATGGCCACGATTATCGAAACTACCGAAGCACCATTTTCAAACACGACACCTTATTCCTTACTCCCCGGCGATAATTTCCGGGGCACCGTCGGAAGCTTTGGCGATCAGGACACGATCGCACTGAGCCTTCTTGCAGGTGAGACATATGAGATTTCCCTAGTGTCGAGCGGCATCACACCATTCAACAGCGGCAATGTGTTCTTGACCGACGGTCTCAGTACGGTGATCCCCGTTTTTGGCTTCTCGTCGCTGGCAGCCACAGGATACACGACCAGCTTCACCGCACCTTCCAGTGGTGTTTTCTTCTTTACCGTGCAGGGCTTTACGCCAAGCGCGGAATACTCCCTCTCGATCTCCGATCCGTCCATGCCCCCGCCCCCCGCTGGCCCAACCTCCGGCAATGACAGCCTCACCGGAACAGAAGGCAACGACATCGTCGATCTTCTCGCAGGTGACGATTGGTTCGACGCCCTCGCAGGAAACGATTCCATCCTCGCAGGCGACGGGGCCGATACGGTCTTTGGCGGCACTGGCAAAGACACGATCTTCGGCAATGACGGCGACGACTATATCGACGGCAACGAAAACAATGACGACCTCCATGGCAACGAAAACAATGACGACCTCCATGGCAATGCAGGCAATGACACCGTCAATGGCGGCGGCGGCAATGACATGATCTGGGGCGAAGAAGGCAACGATCAGGTCAATGCCGGAACGGGCAATGACAGCGTCTATGGCGGCGATGGCAAAGACGTGCTGCGCGGCGATGGCGGGGCCGACCAACTCTTCGGCGAGGCGGGGAACGATGTGCTCGACGGCGGCACAGGCAACGACATGCTCGACGGCGGCGCCAACAATGACCGCCTGATCGGCGGCGGCGGGCTTGATACGCTCGATGGCGGCGCAGGCAACGACAAACTCGACGGTGGGGCCGCCAACGATATTCTGATTGGCGGATCGGGCAAAGACACCATGACAGGTGGCAGTGGCTCAGATGTCTTCGTCTTTGAACTCGGCTCTGGCCGCGACACGATCACCGATTTCCAAAATGGCTTTGATACATTCGACGTCACGGCCCTTTCCATCATGGGCATTACCGAATTCGACGACATCGGTATTTTCCAAGTCGGCGCCAATACCCGCGTTGCCTTCGACGGGTTTGCCTCCGATGTTCTCTTGCTGAACACCGATGCCGCCCTGCTGGATGCGTCGGACTTCACCTTCCTGAACTTCCCACCCATCGTTGTCGGCTGATCCCTTTTCATCACCGCAACACAACGCCACTTTCCCGCCCCGATGCTCCGCGCATTGGGGCGGTTCTGTTTTATCCCGCGTTTTCCACATCACCAATTTGACATAATTTTTCTCAAGACCGCCCCATCCAAGCCCTCCGATAGCCCAACACACCCACTATCCCCCGTCCCAAGCCGCCGTTTTCCCAAACGCGCGGCGCAGTTGTTTTTTATGATCACCTTTTTGAATTTCCCTTAACGCGAGCAGGACAAATGGCAGTAATCAATGAAGTGAATGATACCGACATCTATATGAATGTCGGAGATACCTATAATGGCGGCGTCGCAGGCAGCGACACGCGCGATGTGATGATCTTCAACGGGCTTCAGGCCGGAAACACCTACACCGTTTCCATCGATCTGACTTCGATCGCAGATACCGTCGAAGTCGGCATTCTCAATCTCTACGCGCAAGGCACCCGATATTTCATCATCAACGGCGTTCTTGCCCCCGCCAGCGTGCCCGATGCCGGCTTCGCCACCTTCTCGCCCGGCGAGTTGGTCGGCACGACGCTGACGTTCAACATCACCGTCGTTCAGCAACAGCTGATGGGCCTTGAGTTCAACGTCCACAACGGCGGCGCCACCAACTACTCGATTTCGCTCTCGAATTATGTCGCGCCCCCCGCCATCACCGAAGGCGCGGATGTCATCCTCGGCGACAGCGATGCCAATTTGATTGATGCGCTTGGCGGCGATGATGTCGTCAATGGCGCCGAAGGCAATGACACGGTGAACGGTGGCGCAGGCAATGACACCCTCACAGGCGGCGCAGGCGCCGACCTTTTCGTCATCGATTTCGAAAATGGCGCAGATGTCATCACCGATTTCACACCGCGCGAAGACAAGATCGACCTCAAGGCCTATGGCGTATCCGCCCTCGAAAGCCTGACCCTGACCGATACGCCCGATGGCGTGCTCATCGACCTCGGCACCGGAAATTCGATCACCCTCTCCGGCCTGACCATCGCCGATCTCGCCACTTCCGATTTCGATTTGCTGCCCAATCTCGTCACCGGAACCGCAGGCGACGACAAGGTCATCGGCCTGAGCGGCGTCGACATTGTCACTGGCGGCGATGGTGACGATGACGTCGACGGTCACGACGGCAATGACAGTCTGGATGGCGGCGAAGGCCGCGACAAACTCGTCGGCGGTTCCGGCGACGACACGATCATCGGCGGCAATGGCAATGACCTGCTCTTTGGCGGCGATGACAATGACCTGATCTACGGTGGCGCCAGCAACGACCGCCTCTTCGGCGACGCAGGCGATGACCGCCTCTTTGGCGACGCCGGGAACGACAAGCTCGACGGTGGCCAAGGCGACGACCAAATCAGCGGCGGCGCAGGCAAAGACGCGCTCACAGGCGGCGAAGGTGCCGATGTCTTCCTCTTCGAAGTCGGCTCTGGCAAAGACACGATCACCGATTTCGAAGACGGGTTCGACCAGATCGACCTCTCCGGCCTTGCCGCCATGGGCATCACCGAATTCGGCCAATTTGGCGTCTCCCAACAAGGGCTGAACACGATGATCTCCTTCAACGGCGCCAATAACGTGCTCTTGCTCGATGTCGACGCCGCTCAAATCGACGCGTCCGACTTCCTGTTCTGACGCCCTCACATACAAAAGCCCCGCCGGATCACTCTGGCGGGGCCTGACCTTTCTTTGCAGCAGGGGCTTTGCCCTGCCTGCCTTCAATGCACCTTGGCGTCGGCGGGTTTGGGGCGGTTCGTCGCCGCGACGCGCGTGCCAATCAGCAAACCTTCTGGCCCTGCCGTGACTGGCACTGCCTCTCCATCTTTCACCTCACCCCCAAGGATCATCTCCGCCAAGGGGTCTTGCAGGCTCCGCTGGATCACCCGCTTCAAGGGCCGCGCTCCAAAGACGGGGTCGTACCCCTCCTCTGCCAACCACGCCTTTGCGCCCGCATCCAGCGTCAAGGCGATCTTGCGCGCGCCCAACCGCTTGAGCAAACGGGCCATCTGGATCTCCACGATCCCGCCCATATCGCCCCGGCCCAGTCGATCAAAAACGATGATCTCATCCAGACGGTTGAGGAATTCAGGGCGGAAATGCCCACGCACGGCTTCCATCACCTCTGCCTTGGCCTCGCCTACATCGGCCCCGTCAGGCAAATGGCTCAATGCCTGCGCGCCCAGGTTCGACGTGAGGATAATCAGCGTTTGCTTGAAATCCACTGTCCGGCCCTGACCATCGGTCAACACCCCGTCATCAAGCACCTGCAACAGCACGTTGAAGACATCTGGATGCGCCTTCTCGACCTCGTCAAACAGCACAACCTGATAGGGCCGCCGCCGCACGGCTTCGGTCAGCACACCGCCCTCGTCATAGCCCACATAGCCGGGAGGCGCGCCGATCAGCCGCGAAACCGAGTGCTTTTCCATGAACTCCGACATATCGATACGCACCATGGCGTTGTCATCGTCAAACAGGAATTCCGCCACCGCCTTGGTCAGCTCGGTCTTGCCCACACCTGTTGGCCCAAGGAATAGGAACGACCCCAAAGGCCGCCCTTCATCATTCAGCCCCGCACGCGCACGCCGCACCGCATTGGCCACGGCCTTCACCGCCGCATTTTGGCCGATCACCCGCTTGTGCAGGCCCTCTTCCATCCGCAACAGCTTCTCGCGCTCGCCTTCCAACATCTTCGATGTCGGAATTCCCGTCCAGCGCTCGACCACTTCTGCAATCTGCTCCGGGCGCACAGCCTCCGAGACCATCCGGGCCTCCTCCACGCTTTCCGCATCCCCCAATTGGCGCTCCAATCCGGGGATCGTGCCATATTGCAACTCACCCGCGCGGGCAAAATTACCCTCACGCTTGGCAATCTCCAACTCCGCCCGCGCCCGGTCCAACTGTTCTTTCACATCGCGCGCAGACGCCATCTTGTCGCGCTCTGCTTGCCAGCTTGCCGTCATCGCTCTGGATTTCTCCTGCAACTCCGCCAATTCGCGCTCAAGCGTCTCCAACCGATCCTTCGACGCGGTGTCCGTCTCTTTCTTCAGCGCTTCGGACTCGATCTGCAACTGTAGGATCTGGCGGTCCAGCGCGTCCAATTCCTCGGGTTTGCTGTCCACTTCCATCCGCAACCGCGACGCCGCCTCATCCATCAGGTCAATCGCCTTGTCGGGCAAGAACCGATCCGTGATGTAGCGATGCGAAAGGGTTGCCGCCGCCACCAAGGCGCTGTCGGAAATCCGCACCCCGTGGTGCAACTCGTATTTCTCCTTGATACCGCGCAGGATGGAAATCGTATCCTCCACTGTCGGTTCTTCCACCAAAACGGGCTGGAACCGCCGCGCCAATGCGGCATCCTTCTCTACATATTTGCGGTATTCATCCAGCGTCGTGGCGCCAACGCAATGCAATTCACCCCGCGCCAAAGCAGGCTTGATCAGGTTGGCCGCATCCATTGCACCATCGGTCTTGCCCGCACCCACCAGCGTATGCATCTCGTCGATAAACAAGATCACTTCGCCCGCCGCCGCTTCGATCTCTTTCAAGATCGCCTTCAGCCGCTCCTCAAATTCACCGCGATACTTGGCTCCCGCAATGAGCGCGCCCATATCGAGCGCCAAGAGCTTCTTGTCGCGCAGGCTTTCGGGCACATCGCCATTGATAATCCGCAGCGCCAAACCTTCCGCAATCGCTGTCTTGCCCACGCCCGGCTCGCCAATCAACACCGGGTTATTCTTGGTGCGCCGCGACAAGACTTGCATCGAGCGCCGAATTTCCTCGTCGCGCCCAATGATCGGGTCAATTTTGCCCGCCCGCGCCGCTTCCGTCAGATCGCGCGCATATTTATTGAGCGCCTCATACCCGTCTTCGGCCGACGCACTGTCCGCCGTGCGCCCCTTGCGAATGTCATTGATCGCGGCATTCAGCCCTTGCGCCGTCACTTTTCCCGCATCCAAAGCATCCTTTGCCTTGGATTTGACCATGGCCAGCGCCATCAATATCCGCTCGACAGGCACAAAACTATCGCCGGATTTCTTGGCCAAAGCCTCAGCCTCGCCCAGCACTTTGGCGGTCAGATTGTCCAAATAGGTCTGCCCGGCATCGCCCGACACCTTGGCCTGACGGTCAACCTCCCGGTCAACAGCCTCCCGCACTGCGGCGGCATCCCCTCCCGCGCGGCCAATTAAATTCGCCGCCAACCCTTCGGGGTCATCCATCAAGGCTTTCAAGAGATGCTCAGGCACAAGGCGCTGATGGCCTTCCCGCATCGCAATCGTTTGGGCCGCCTGCACAAAGCCGCGCGCCCGTTCCGTGAACTTCGACAAGTCCATGGCACTCTCCTTCTGTTAGCACCCGGGTCTCGTGCGCCCGCCCTTGCGGCACGCCCCATGTCCGGGCCTCCCTCATGATGTGGTCGCCCCTTGGCCGCTCTTCAAGACCCCTTTTTTATCAAAACCTAACCAAAAGAGCGAAACCAATCCGCCTGCCTGCTACAATACGGCCACCAGCCTTCGTTAGGATGCTCTCCGAACGGGCGGGCCAAAAAATGAATATCCTCTCTGCGGGCAAAAGGTTGCTGCGCCGTAATCATGCAGCGACACTGCGTTACGTCTCCCCGATGCTGCTTTCAGCAGACATGAAAACCCTGCATGCCGACGTTACCCTTGAACTGTACGGCCAGTTCAAAACCTTTGCGGTTACGCTGCCCGCGCATATTTCTGGCGAGCGCTGGCATATGCGCCGCCTCTTTGCAGAAGCCGCAGTCGATCTCTTGCGTGCACTCCCCGAAATGCAGGCGTCCTCGCACAAGATCACCCTCAAAATCCCCGATGATCCATCGCTTGACGCTTCCCCCCCTGACTGTCACAACCGCCCCGTTTGCCAGCCAGAGGAAACCGCTATGCCCACCGATGACCGCCTGATCGTTGCCCTCGACGTGCCAAATGCCGTCGCCGGGCTGGAATTGGCCGAAAAGCTGGGTGACAGCGTCGGCTTTTACAAAATCGGCCTTGGCATGCTTACGGGGGGCGGGCTTGGTCTGGCCAATGAACTCAAGCAAGAGCATGGCAAACGTATCTTCCTTGATATGAAACTCTTCGACATCGGCGCCACTGTCGAAGCCGCCGTGCGCGGCCTGTCGCAATTCGACCTCGACTTCCTCACAGTGCACGGCGACCCCCATGTCGTGCGTGCAGCCAAGGAAGGCACCGCAGGCAAGCCGATGAAAATTCTCGCCGTGACTGTGCTCACATCTTTAGACCGCGCCGATCTCGACGCAGCCCTGATCAAGCCCGGCTCCGTGCAAGACATCGTGCTCGAACGCGCGTCCCAAGCCTTGGACGCTGGGGCCGACGGCCTCATCGCCTCGCCACAAGAAGCCGCGCTCATCCGTGCACTTCCCCAAGCCAAGGGCCGTTTGATCGTGACACCGGGCGTGCGCCCTGCCGGGGCGGATTTGGGCGATCAAAAACGCATTGCCACACCAGCCGCCGCCATTGCCGACGGCGCCGATCACATCGTCGTTGGCCGCCCGATCTGGAAAGCAACCGACCCCCGCGCCGCCGCGCAGGCGATCCTCGCCGAACTCAGCAAGTCGGCATGAAAAAGGCGGGCCACCAAGCCCGCCTCTTCAACATTGCCTTGAAACCGGGTCTCAGCCTGCGGTTTTCAAATCTGCGATCAGCCCATCGATATCGCCGCGCCGCCGATCCAACATCGCTCCGATCTCGGTGCGCTCCGTCAAAAGCATGTTGATGCCTTCGATGAACATGTTGAAAAACAGCGGCGAGCCCGCCTTGTCCGAAACAAGAAACGTCACATCGAAAGGGGCCTGCCCACGCAGCTTCGCCAAGGTTTTCACCTCGATGAAACTCTTGACAGGCTTTGCCCCCTGCACTTCGATCTGCCCGCCAATAAATTCGCGAAAGCGCTTGCCGTATTTCACCGAAATATAGCGCGTGAATTCTTTGGTGAAGCGGCTCATTTGGGCCGCGCTGGCCCCGCGGGCATCTGCCCCCAAAGCATAGCGCGCAATGGTCGGCACATCGGCGTACCGATTGAAAATGCGCTCGAAATCACCATACATCGATGCTTCAGATTTTCCCGAAGCGATGACTTGGTTGATATCAGCCACCAGCCCATCCACCAGCGTTCTCGCGGCTCCCTCGCTCAATGCCAGCGCAGGCGCTGGCAGCACGGTTGCCGCCAAGCCCGTCAAAATCACAAAACGGCGTGTCACATCACTCTGCATAGGGGTCCTCATAGGGGTCGGTCACTGTTTCCGCATAGGGATCAGCATAGGCGCCTGATGCGGCATCTCCCAGCTCGAAGCGCCGACTTTGCAGGTAAATTAACCGTGTCTGCGCGTAGCTATCAGCGCTTTCATACAGCACGCTGTCGATTGTATCGCCAAATCTATCCCGCGTTCCCACGCGATCAAACACCCGCGCCACAGTTCCCGCATGTCTTTCTGGCGCCACAAGCACATAGCTCAAAGGATTGGTGAAAAGGTCCACAACCTTGCCCGCCGCATCACGCTGCGTCGATGGCCCCAATAGCGGCAACTCCAGATATGCACCCTCCGGCGCGCCCCATGCCGCCAGCGTTCCACCAAAATCGGCATCCGCCAGCTGCACACCACCAAGGTCTGCCGCCGGGTCAAACAGGCCCGCGATCCCAACAGTCGAGTTGATCACAAAGCGATAAAGATTGCTGCCAAAACCGGGAATATCGCCCTGCAACAGGTTGTTCACCATCACACTCGGCGTCGAAAGGTTGGTGGCCACATTGCCCACCACCGCTTGCAGATCATCGTTTGCAATCTTGCCATAGCCCTTGGACACAGGCCGCAGCAATGCCCGGTCCACACTGCGATTGAACTCATGCACCTTGCGGTTCCCGTCCTCATAGGGGTCATGGATCCCCCCACCAGCACCGGGGACAGAGCATCCCGCCACTGTGAGAGACAGCCCCATAGCTACGGCAAAGAACGTAGTTCGGCGTCCATATCGGGCGAAAAGCGTCAAAGTCATGATAAAGTCTCTATTGGGTCGTCATGTTTCAATGTCTTGCATCTAAAGCTTAGTGCGGAAAACCCCAAGGACAGGGGGGTGCACAACAATTACCTGTGGCAGAATGGCGACATCACAAGTTAAGGTGGTAAACTATAAAGAAAACAGCAACAAAAACAGAATAGTTTGCCTTTAACGCGCAGCGCCCCCTCATCTGTCGACAAAAAGTCGCATAGTGTTGAAGAGGCCACGCGCCAAAGGCATTAGCACCGGCATTGCGCCGCGACAGTATTTTGACGGAAGACCTTATGAGTAACTCTCAGTTCTTGGCAGGCCTGCGCGAATTGCGCGCAGCGCGCGGCGAAAGCAACGGCCTCTTCTGGGCCGTTGCCCTCTTTAGCGCCTTTTGCAACCTGCTCATGCTCACCGGGCCGCTTTACATGTTGCAGGTCTATGATCGTGTGCTCGGCTCCCGCGCTGTCGAAACCCTTGTTGGCCTCTCTCTCATTGTTATCTTTCTCTATGTGGTCATGGGCGTGCTCGACCATGTGCGTGGCCGGATCATGGCCCGCATCGCCGCGCGCTTTCAGTCGCGCATGGATCACCGCGTCTTCGAAGCCGTCATGCGAAAGGCCGCCGTGCGCCCGGACGAGTCCACCGCCTCCGGTCTGCGCGATCTCGAAGCGGTGCAGAAGTTTCTTGGCTCCCCCGCCTTCATGGCCTTCTTCGATGTGCCATGGACGCCACTTTTCCTGCTCGCCATCTTCATCTTTCATCCGTGGCTGGGCTGGATGGCCATCGCCGGCGGCCTAATCCTCGTCGCCATCACATGGTTCAATCAGCGGTCCACCCGCGATCCGCTGCTGCGGGCCGCAGGCGGCACCCTGCGCGCCGATGCCTTGGGCGACCAAATCCGCACCGAAGCCGAAATGGTCCAAGCCATGGGAATGCGTCACGCCACCTTCACCCGCTGGCAGCGCCTGCGCGAAGAGGCCCTGAGCCAGTCACTCACCGCCTCTGATCTCGGCGGCGGCTATTCCGCCCTGACCAAAACCTTCCGCCTGTTTCTGCAATCCGCCATGCTGGGTCTTGGCGCCTGGATCGTGTTGCGCGGCGAAATGACCCCCGGCGCCATGATCGCAGGCTCCATCCTCATGGGCCGCGCCCTTGCGCCGATCGAAATGCTCGTGGGCCAATGGGCGATTGTCCAGCGCGCCCACAAAGGGTGGAGCACCCTCGCGCAATTGCTCACCGAAGTGCCCCCCGAAGCGGCGCGCACCCCGCTCCCCAAACCCACCGCCAAACTCGACGTGCAAAACCTCACGGTTGTCGCCCCCGGCGAAAGTCAGGCCGCGCTCCGTATGCTCTCTTTCACCGTGGAACCCGGCCAAGCCATCGGCGTCATCGGCCCCTCAGGGGCAGGCAAGTCGTCACTGGCACGGGCAATCACTGGCGTTTGGCGGCCCGCAGGCGGCAAAATCCGCCTCGATGGGGCCGCTCTCGACCAATATGACCCCGCTGTGCTGGGGAGCCTTATTGGCTACTTGCCCCAACGCGTCCAACTCTTCGATGGCACCATCGCCGAAAACATTGCCCGCCTTGATCCCGAAATGGACCCGGCCGCCGTGGTAGATGCCGCGAAAAAGGCCGCAGCCCATGACATGATCCTCAAACTCCCCGATGGCTACGACACCCGCGTCACCGCCGCAGGCGGTCGCCTCTCCGGCGGTCAGATGCAACGGATCGGCCTTGCCCGGGCGATGTATCGCAACCCCCAAATCCTTGTCCTCGACGAGCCAAACTCAAATCTCGACAACGAAGGCTCCCAAGCGCTCAACCTCGCCATTCGCGCCCTCAAGGCAGATGGCCGCTCGGTGCTCATCATGGCACACCGCCCCGCAGCCATTCAGGAATGCGATACCTTACTCATGCTCGAAGGCGGCGCACGCGTGGCCTTCGGCACCAAAGATGAAGTCCTCAAGCAAGTGACCCGCAACGCCCAGCAAATCCTCACAACAACCGATGGCGGAGGCGTCAGATGAACGCATCCTTCTCCCCCAAACGCCCCCTCATCGCGGGCTTCATCACCCTCACCATACTCCTCGGCGGCTTCGGGCTTTGGTCCGTCGTCACAGAAATCTCCGGCGCCATCATCGCGCCCGGACGGATCGAAGTCGAACAAAACCGTCAAATCGTGCAGCACCCCGATGGCGGCGTTGTCGCGGAAATCCTCGTCACCGAAGGTGACCGCGTCGCCGCAGAGACCGTGCTCATCCGGCTGGACCCCACCCGCCTCACATCAGAGCGCGCCATCGTCGAGGGCCAGCTTTTCGAGCTGATGGCCCGCCGCGGTCGCCTTGATGCCGAGCGTGACGGCTTGCCGGCCCCCACCTATGACCCGCTCCTCCTTGAGGCCGCAGCCGCCAATCCAGAAGTCAAATCCCTGATGGACGGCCAGTCCCGCCTCATGGAAGCGCGCACCGCAACTGTCGTCCAACAAGTCGATCAGCTTCGCAAACGCACAGGTCAGATTAGCGCCCAGATCGACGGCATCACCGCCCAGCAAACTGCCCTCACCCGGCAACTGGCCTTGATCCGGAAAGAACTGGCCGATCAACAATCCCTCCTCGACAAAGGCCTCGCGCAATCGACCCGCGTCCTCGCTCTCGAACGCGAAGCCGCACGCCTCGAAGGCCAAGTCGGCGAATTGTCAGCCCAAAAGGCCCAAGCCGAGGGCCGGATTACCGAGATTGATATCGAAGTGCTGCGCCTCGACGCCGCCCGACGCGAAGATGCCATCACCCGCTTGCGCGACATCCAATTCCGCGAACTGGAACTGGCCGAACAGCGCCGCGCCCTGATCGAACAACTCTCCCGCCTCGACATCCGTGCTCCGGTCGAAGGCATCGTCTATGGCCTCACCATCTTCGGTGCCAAAGCCGTTGCCCGCCCCGCCGAGCCACTGGCCTATATCGTGCCACAAGATCGCCCGCTGGTGATCCGGGCCAATGTGCCCACGATCCACATCGACGAGGTCTATCCCGGCCAACCCGTCAACCTGCATTTCTCTGCCCTCAACCAGCGCACCACCCCCATCTTGATCGGTGACATCATCCAGATTTCTGCCGACGCTTTCAGCGATGAGCGGTCTGGCGCCTCTTTCTATCGGGTAGATATTGCTCTGAGCGAAGGCGAAGCAGCCAAATTGCCCGAAGGCACCGTGCTCATCCCCGGCATGCCTGTCGAAGCCTTTATTCGCACCGCAAATCGCACGCCAATGGGCTATCTGGTGAAACCCTTCACCGATTATCTGACCAAAGCGTTTCGCGAATAGCCCCTCAGCGCGGCACCACCACCCCCACAATCGGACCCATGGCAAAACCGGGGTCCGATCGTTCCAAAGCGGGCGCATGCAGCCGCGAAATGGACCCATCGAAATACAGCGCCTGTGGCACGCGCAAACCGTCGCGGAAATACCGGGCGAATTCGTAAAACGTCACGCTTTGATCTGAAATAACAAAGATCGCGCGCGCCCCGTCTGAACTCACCCCCACGCCATTGCGAATATAGCGCGACGTGCCATCGGGCAAAAATCGCGGATGCAACGCCCCCTCGATCACCAGCATCGGCCCTGATTGCGTCGCATAGCGGCACTCGGGCGGATTTGCGGCATAGGCGCGCGTCTCGATCACCGCCGCACGCCCCGGCCCAAAGCAAAAAATGCCATTGGGCAACATGCCAAAATTGCTGTCGCTTGGCCCCAGCACCAGCGCCTTGCTCTCGCGCCCGGCTTCTACATACAGCCCAACCGCCGAGCGGTCGGGGTGATACATCCCGGCATTGGTTCCAAAGGCCAACATCTTCCCGCTGGCCTCAAGCCCCCGATCCAATGCGGTGAAATGCCCCCAAGGCCGCCCGTCACCATCATTGAGAAAAAGCCGCAGATCATCCGCCGCCATATCCACATCGCAGCGCGTATAAGACAGCCCCTTAAAACTCTCCGTGCGGCACTCCAGCGCCTGCGCGGCTCCCGCAGCCCCTGCAAAAAATCCGCATAGCCAGACAAGCCGCCACATCGGGCTTAACTCTCGATGTCGCGCCGCACCGCGTCTTGCGACAGAAGGCGTCGGGTTTCATCCATCCGGTCCCAAGTCTCATCGATCAAGAACCGCAACTCGGGCGTATGCCGAATGCCCAACCCTGCGCCGACGTGCTTGCGAATCTCGCCCGCATGCCGCGCCAGCAAGCGCACCGCATCCTCTTTGCCCGCGCCACCCAGCGGCAGCACATAGGCCGTCGCCACCCGCAGATCCGCCGAAACCCTGACTTCGCCTACGGTAATGGACAGTTTATTGAGCTCCGGGTCGTGGATTTCGCCCCGCATCAACATATCCGATAACGTACGCCTGATCTGTTCGCCCACACGGAGCGCCCGATTACCGCCCGCTCCGGGGCCTGAGGAGAATTGCTTTGCCATATCCCGCAAATAGCCCCTGCGCTGCCCTTTGCCAAGCCGCCCCTTCGGCGCTATGCAGGGCCAAAGTGGAAAGGATGCAAAAATGAGCGACGGTTTGCCGGGGATTGTGGTCACAGGTGCATCGGGCCGGATGGGTCAAATGCTGGTGCGCGAGATTACCGCCTCCGATAAATGCCGCCTCGTCGGCTGCATCGAACGCCCCGGTCATGCTTGGGTCGGCCATGACATCGGCACAATGATCGGCGGTGCGCCCTTGGGCGTGCTGGTCTCCGATGATCCGCTCGACGCGTTCTCCCGCGCGCAAGGCGTGATCGATTTCACCTCCCCCGCTGCGACGGTCGCCTTTGCCGCCCTCGCCGCCCAAGCCCGCGCTGTGCATGTTATCGGCACCACCGGGCTCGAAGCCGATCACCTCAGCAAAATCGCCGCCGCCGCGCGTCATGCCACCATCGTGCGCGCGGGCAACATGAGCCTTGGCGTCAATCTTCTTGTGCAACTGACCAAACGTGTCGCAGCCGCGCTTGATGCCGATTGGGACATTGAAATCATCGAATCCCACCATAATCAAAAAGTCGACGCGCCCTCCGGCACCGCCCTCATGCTTGGCGAAGCCGCCGCCGAAGGCCGAGGCGTCACCCTTGAAAACGTGGCCGACCGGGGCCGCGATGGGATCACCGGAAAACGCCGTCCCGGTGACATCGGCTTTGCGGCAATTCGCGGGGGCGACATCGTCGGCGAACATGACGTGCTCTTTGCCGCGCCGGGCGAACGCATCATTTTGCGTCACCTCGCCACGGACCGCGCCATCTTTGCCCGAGGCGCGCTCAAAGCCGTTCTTTGGGGTCAGGGCCGCGCACCGGGCGAATATGACATGCTCGACGTCTTGGGCCTTTCGTCTGGCACCCTTGGTTAACCTGGAAAGGCCCCTTGGCACCCTCCAAGGGCCGCACCCTTCGCACAGGCGCCAAACCCACATCCGCGATCGACATACTCCACCCAGCCGAACAAAATACCCGTATGGAGTGATCCAATCGGCGAATCTTCACGTATAATTCACAAAATCCCGCGATGCTGATCCAATTCTGTCCCCTTGAAGTGAACGGTTGTCCAATGTCCAAAGCGCTTAAAATGCCCCTCTTTGCCACTGTCTTCGCGCTCTTTCCCTTGGCGACACTCGCAGACGGGTTCGTCCCCGTCAAAGATCGCGGCACCTTCTTGTCGTTGATCAAGGACCGCGACCTCACCCGCCTTGGCATCACCTTGCAAGTCTCCCAAGACGGTCAGATCACAGGCAAAGCACTTGGCCAATCCGTGCGCGGGGCATGGCGCTGGTCTAATGGCTTCTTCTGCCGCGATCTCGTCTGGGGCCGGCGTGATCTTGGGCCGAATTGCCAAATGGTCAAAGTGAACGGCAAGACCCTGCGCTTCATCTCTGACCAAGGCAAAGGCATGCACGCTGATCTGAGCCTCGATTAACCCTACCCATCTTCAAGAAAGCTGCGACAACCCCGCGCTTGGTAAACATATTCATTTTCTGGTATGCAGCTGTGAACACTCAACAGCCTGAAAGGCCTTTTGATGGATGCCCGCGCTCTTTCTTCGAAAATTTCCGTCGCCCCCCAGATCACTGCCGACGACGTCGCCAAGGCCAAAGCCGCAGGTTTCCGCGCGATAATCTGCAATCGCCCTGATGGCGAAGGTGCCGACCAACCCGCTTTTGCCGAAATCGCCGCCGCCGCAAAAAAGGCAGGTCTCGAAACGCGCTACCTTCCCATCGTTTCCGGCAAAGTCTCCGATGACGACGCCACGGATTTTGGCAAGGCTTTGATCGAATTGCCGGGCCCGGTGCTTGCCTATTGCCGCACGGGCACGCGCTCCGCCACCCTGTGGTCCTTGGCCATGGCAGGCGACAAGCCTCTGCCGGACATCCTCCAAGCCGCCAAAGGCGCGGGCTATGACATGGCAGGCGTCGTGCGCCGCATCGCCAATGGCGGCAAAACCCCGACCGACACAGGCGACGCCCAGTTTGACGTCGTCATCGTCGGCGGCGGAGCCGCAGGCATCTCCGTCGCCTCATCGCTCAAATCCCGCAAATCCGATCTCAACATCGCCATACTCGATCCGGCGGATATCCATTACTACCAACCCGGTTGGACGATGGTCGGCGCAGGCGTGTTCGATGCCGCCACCACCGCCCGCACCATGGGCTCCATCATTCCCCAAGGCGTGCATTGGATCAAATCCGCCGTCGCCGCCTTCGAGCCAGAAAATGACGCCGTCATCCTCGATGGGTGCCGCGTCGTGAAATACAAACGCCTCATCATCTGCCCCGGCCTCAAACTGAACTGGGCTGGCGTCGAGGGCCTCACCGAGACTCTGGGCAAGAACGGCGTCACCTCCAACTACCGCTACGATCTGGCCCCCTACACATGGGAACTGGTCCAAGCCCTGAAAGAAGGCCGCGCCATCTTCACCCAGCCCCCCATGCCGATCAAATGCGCCGGAGCCCCGCAAAAGGCGCTCTATCTTTCCGCCGATCATTGGCTGAAATCCGGCGCGCTCTCGCATATCAACATTGATTTCATGAATGCAGGCGGCGTGCTCTTTGGCGTCAAGGATTACGTTCCGGCGCTCGAAAGCTACATCCAGAAATACAACGCACAGGTCAATTTCTTCCACCGCCTCATCTCCGTCGACGGCCCTGCCAAAAAGGCCACCTTCGAAGTGGCCAAACCCGATAGCGAGAAAACCACTGTCACCGTGGAATTCGATATGCTCCACGCCGTGCCGCCCCAAATCGCACCGGATTTCATTCGCGTTTCGCCGTTGGCCGATGCCGCAGGCTGGGTCGATGTCGATCAAGCCACTCTGCGTCACAAGACCCATGCCAATATCTGGTCGCTGGGCGATGTGATGAACGCTCCCAACGCCAAGACCGCCGCCGCCGCCCGCATGCAAGCGCCGATTGTCGCGCAAAACGTGGCGGATGACATCGACGGCCGCTCGCCCACGGCGATGTATAACGGCTATGGTTCCTGCCCGCTCACAGTCGAACGCGGAAAAATCGTGTTGGCGGAATTTGGCTATGGGGGCGCACTGCTGCCCTCCTTCCCGAAATGGGTCATCGACGGCACCAAACCATCCCGCGCCGCATGGTGGCTCAAGGAACAGATTTTGCCACCCGTCTATTGGAAGGCAATGCTCAAGGGCCGCGAATGGATGGTGCGCCCCGAAAAGGTCTCGGCAAAAAGCTAACCAAATCAGGCGGGGGAAACCCCGCCTTTTTCTTTCCGCCGCGCCTGCCTCACTGCGGATCTCCGCCGAGCAAACAAGGCGGTTAACCTTTTGTCGCGGCGTCGCACGTCATGACGCAAGCCAGACATCGACCATACGCAAATCATACCAGCCAAATCGCACCTCCCGGCCCGTTAACCCTGCGGGCCGCGCGATAGGTCAAAAATTCACCTGTCTTTGCCATACCACGATTCGCCATTTACATTCCAACATTGGAATGTATAAGGGGCCCAACCCCCTTGCGCGAAAGGCTTTCCCATGTCCCGCTTCGTTTTGGCCGCTCTGGCCGCTCTGATCCCGCTGTCCCTGACCGCCGAACCCCTCGCGCCACAAACCGTGCCAGAGTGGAAGTCGGTCTATGGACGCATTGAAACCAAAGACAAAATTCCGGCCCGGGCCCGGATCGGCGGCACCCTCGTGGCCCTCGATGTGGCCGAGGGTGACAAGGTTATTGCGGGCCAAAGCCTTGGTCGGATCGTGGATGAAAAGATTGCTCTGCAACTCACCTCCATCGCCGCACAGGAAGCCGCTGTCAAAGCCCAGCTCGACAATGCCGAAACCGAATTGCAACGCGGCGAAGACCTGCTGAAAAAGGGTGTCATCACCGTGCAGCGCCTCGACGGTCTTCGCACGCAAGTCGATGTTCTCAAAGGACAATTGGCCGCGATTGACGCACAAAAACAAGTCGTGGCCCAACAGGGCGCCGAAGGCGAAATCCTCGCCCCAATCGCGGGACGGGTGCTTGATGTGCCTGCCTCTGTCGGGGCCGTCTTGATGCCCGGCGAGATGCTCGCCCTAATTGGCGGTGGCGGCACCTACCTGCGACTCGCCATCCCCGAGCGTCACGCCCGTCACCTGACCCAAGGCCAAGCCCTCGAAATCGATGCCTTTAACGGCACGACCCAAGGCCACCTTGCCCGCATCTACCCGCAAATCGAAAATGGCCGCGTCATTGCCGATGTAGAAGTCTCTGACATCACAGACGAATTTGTCGATGCCCGCGTTCTCGTTCGCGTCCCCGTCGGTGCACGCCAAGCCCTCTTGGTGCCCGCCACAGCGCTCGTCACCCGCCAAGGCCTCGACTTTGTCGCCACGACCCAAGGCCTTCGCGCCGTGGTCCCCGGCGAGCATCTGAGCCTCGATGGCATCGCGATGGTCGAAATTCTCTCGGGTCTCGAAGCTGGTGACACCCTCTCGGGAGCAAAAGAATGAGCACCGCACCCAAACCCCAATCACTCGGCATCGCTGGTGGCCTGACCAAGGGCTTCATTCGCTCTGCCCTCACTCCCCTCTTCATTCTCGCCGCCATCGCTGCGGGCCTCGTCGCACTCATCTCGCTGCCCCGCGAAGAAGAGCCGCAAATCTCGGTGCCCTTGGTCGATATCCACGTCCAGGCCCCCGGCCTGCGAGCCGCGGACGGCGTCAAACTGGTGACCGAGCCATTGGAGGTTATTGTCAAAGGTATCAACGGGGTAGAACACGTCTACTCCCAAACCCGCGACGATAACGCCATGGTCACCGCACGCTTTCTCGTCGGAACAAAATCCGAAGATGCGATCTTGCGCGTGCATGACAAACTGCGCGCCAATATGAACCGCATCCCCCTTGGCATCCCCGAACCCTTGGTCATCGGGCGCGGCATTGATGACGTGGCCATTCTCGCACTCACCCTTGCCCCTGCGCCCGGTCATGACGCCACCGCCAACGACCTCACCCGCTTGGCCCGCGAAGTTCAGGCCGAGGTGGCAAAGGTCAATGAAGTGGGCCTGACCTATATTGTCGGCGAAGCCCAAGAAGTGATCCGCATCGCCCCTAATCCCGAGCGGCTGGCCCTTTACGGCGTTACGTTGCAGCAATTGGCCGGCAAAGTCGCTCAAGCCAACCGCAGCCTTAACACAGGCCTATTGCGCGATAATGGCGAACAAATCTCGCTTGTCGCAGGCCAGACACTCACGGCGCCCGCCGAAATCGCCAGCCTCCTGCTGACCACCCGCGATGGTCGCCCCGTCTATGTCGCGGATGTGGCCGACGTCTCTTTCGTGCCCGACAGCTCGGATCAGATCGTCAGTCAGATCACCCGCGAGGGCGACACGCTGCGCCGCACACCTGCGGTTACCATCGCCGTTGCCAAACGCGCAGGTGCCAATGCAGTGATCGTCGCCGAAGAGGTGCTTCACCGCATTCACGCATTGGAAGGCGCGCTGATCCCCGAGGGGATTGAGGTCACCATCACCCGTGACTACGGCGAAACCGCCGATGAAAAGGCCAATGAGCTGCTGTTCCACCTCGGCCTTGCCACTGTCTCCATTATCGGCCTCGTGTTTCTCGCCATCGGCTGGCGCGAGGCGATTGTGGTGGCCATCGTCATTCCTGTCACCATCCTGCTCACGCTCTTTGCCTCATGGATCATGGGCTACACGCTCAACCGGGTTTCACTTTTTGCACTGATCTTCTCCATTGGCATCCTTGTCGATGACGCGATCGTGGTGATCGAAAACATTGCCCGCCACTGGGGCATGAAAGATGGCCGCGACCGGACCCGCGCCGCCATCGACGCCGTGGCCGAAGTCGGCAACCCCACGATTGTTGCCACGCTCACAGTCGTTGCGGCCTTGCTTCCGATGCTCTTTGTCTCGGGTTTGATGGGCCCCTATATGTCCCCCATTCCCGCCAATGCATCTGCGGCGATGATCTTCTCCTTCTTTGTCGCCGTTATCATTACGCCTTGGCTCATGGTGAAAATCGCAGGCCGGGCCGATATGTCGGCGCATGGCCATGATGACAGCCACGGCGGCCATCACGGTGGCGCGCTCGAACGTGCCTATGAGCGCATCGCACGCCCGATCCTGCAATCAAAATCCCGCAGCTGGGCGCTTATCATTGGCTCTATCGTGCTCTCGTTCGGCTCACTCACGGTGCTTTACACCAAGGATGTCACAGTCAAACTTTTGCCCTTCGACAATAAATCCGAACTGGCCGTGATGATCGACATGGCCGAAGGCGCCTCCGTCGAAGCAACCGACCGCGTTGCCCAAGATGTCGCGGCCCTCGTGATGGACCTGCCCGAAGTCCTCAATGTCCAAACCCATGCCGGCACAGCCGCGCCCTTCAACTTCAACGGGCTGGTGCGCCACTACTTCCTGCGCCAAGAAGCCAACCTCGGCGAAGTTTCCATCAATCTCGCCCCCAAAACCGAGCGTGACCGCGAAAGCCATGACATCGCCCTCGAAATCCGCGAGAAAATCGCGGCGGTGTCCGTGCCAAGCGGCACCTCGCTTAAGGTTGTCGAGCCTCCGCCCGGTCCCCCCGTGATCGCCACGCTTCTGGCCGAAGTCTATGGCCCCACCCCCGAGGCGCGCCGCGAAGCGGCAAGCAAGATCCGGCAAGCCTTTGAAGCCGTGCCCTTCGTTGTCGATGTTGATGACAGCTTTGGCCTCCAGCCACGCCGCTTGCGGGCCAGCATTTCGACGGATGACCTCGAATTCTTCGGTGTGCAGGAACAAGACGTTTTTGACACGATCGCCATCCTCAACGGTGGCCAGACGGTGGGCTATTCCCATCGCGAAGCCGCCCGCCATCCGATCCCCTTGGAAATCGCCCGCCCCAAAGGTGCCCGCGTCATGGATGAGCGCTTTCTCTCTACGCCCATTCCCGCAAATGTTCTTCCCGGTGCCCGAGGGGTGGTCGAACTGGGCGACGTGATCCGCATCACCGAAGAACGTGCCAGTTTCCCGATCTTCCGCCACAATGGCCGCGCGGCTGAAATGGTTACCGCTGAATTGGCGGGTGCCTATGAGGCTCCTCTGTACGGCATGATCGCCGTCAGTGCCGAATTGGACAAAATGGACTGGGCCCCCGGCACCAAACCCGTCGTAAGCCTCTACGGTCAACCCGACGACGAGAGCCACACCACCCTTTTGTGGGACGGTGAATGGGAAGTCACCTATGTCACCTTCCGCGATATGGGGGCTGCTTTCGGCGTGGCGCTCTTGGGTATCTATATCCTCGTCGTTGCCCAATTCGGCTCATTCCGCTTGCCCTTGGTCATTCTCACGCCTGTACCGCTCACCTTCCTCGGCATCATGTTCGGACACTGGCTTTTTGGCGCGCCCTTTTCGGCCACCTCGATGATTGGTTTCATCGCATTGGCGGGCATCATCGTGCGAAACTCCATCCTTTTGGTGGATTTCATTCGCCACGCCGATCCTGCGAAACCCGCGATAGAAGTGCTGATCGAAGCAGGCGCGATTCGCTTCAAGCCGATCCTCTTGACCGCTATCGCTGCCATGATTGGCGCCGTGGTGATCCTGACCGATCCGATCTTCCAAGGCTTGGCCATTTCCTTGCTCTTCGGCCTTGCCTCGTCCACGGCCCTCACCGTTCTGGTGATCCCGGCCATTTACCGCGTGTTCAAGACCTGAGCCGTTGAACAAAAAAGACCCGGCATCCTCTTTGGGGTGCCGGGTCCAGTCTTGGGGTTGAGGGAAACGCCGCGAGATCACCCGCGCGGCCCGAGAATTACCACTCCGTCGGGCCTTTATCCGCGAAGGAGGTCACGAGGAAATCAATGAAGGCACGGACCTTGGGCTGGGTAAAGCGGCCCGGCGGATAGACTGCATAAATCCCTTGGGTCTCCATCGGCAGTTCTGGCATCACATCTTCCACCAGTCCCTGCGCCATCGCATCCGCGTATAGGAAGGACGGCAGATAGGCGATGCCCAAGCCAGCAACGCAGGCGTTCAACAACGATTGGCCATCATTCACCGAAAGCCCCCCAGCCGTGCGAACCTGACGCTTCTCACCCGAAGGCGCGGTCACTTTCCACATATTGCCGTTGGATTGGTTCGAATAATGCAGCAGCTTATGTTCGTTGAGATCATCAATCCGCTGTGGCCGCCCATGGCGCTGGAAATAGCGCGGGCTGGCAATCATGCGCTTGGTGGTCTCGGTCAGTTTGCGGGCGCGCAGCGTCGAGTCTTCCAACTCGCCAATGCGGATCGCCATATCGAAACCTTCCGAAATCAGCTCCACATAGCGGTTGTTCAGCACCATATTGACCGTAATGTCCGGAAACTCCTGCAAGAAGTCTCCCAAGATCGGCGAAAGGTGGTTCACCCCGAAATCCGTCGCGACGCTGATCCGCAACAGCCCGGAAGGTGCCGATTGCATCGAGGTCACCAGCGCATCCGCTTCGCCCGCATCATTCAGCACGCGGCGCGCACGGTCATAATAGGCCAGTCCAATCTCGGTCGGGCTTACCCGGCGCGTTGTCCGGTTCAGCAGCCGCGCGCCCAGACGGGCTTCCAACGCCGAAACATGCTTTGACACAGCCGACTTCGAGATTCCCATCTTCTTTGCCGCGTCGGTAAACCCACCTTGGTCTACCACCATTGCAAAGGCTTCCATTTCCGTGAGGCGATCCATTCCGCGCTCCTACTCGTTTCTCATCGAGGAACAGTGATGCTCAGGAAATCAGGCAGCACTAGGGCGGGGAACGGACAATACCGGGGTAATACGGCGGATCGTTAATGACATGGAAACGCTTTAAGGCGCAAATTCCACCAAAGCGATCCAAAAGGGTAGGGTAATTGCCGCAAGCAATGTCGATTGAGCAACAATCGTCGCCACCAATACCCGGTCCGCACCAAACCCCGCCGCCAACACATGCGCGCCACTTGCCGTGGGCAGCGCGGCAAACATGGTGAGTATCGACGTCGTCGCCACATCCGCTCCCAAGATCCGGCACAGCGCAAAAGTCGTCGCTGGCAACAGCACCAACTTCACCCCAACCAGCGTGCCGGAAAATCCATCCAACCGCGCCAAGGCCTTCCAATCCATCGTGGCCCCCACGGAAATCAACGCCACCGGAATCGCCGCATCCGACAAAAGCTGTAGCGGCGCCAGCACCACCGCAGGGATCACCAGCCCCGACATACCCACTGCCACACCGCCGACACTCGCCAATAGAAACGGATTGAGCGCCACCTTCTTCACCGTTTGCACCAGCCCAAGGTTTCCCCCGCGCGACAGGGCCGAAACGGCAAAGATATTGGCCAAAGGCACCGCCAGCCCAGCGCAAATCGCCATCAAGGCCGCATCGGCATGGCTCAGCGTCGCCACCGCCACAAATCCCAACGCAGTGTTAAACCGCCAAGCCGTCTGCCATGCGCCTGCAAAATCCAGAAATGGCGCAGGCCCGTGCCGCCGCGCCGCATAGCCCGCGATCAGTCCCAGCGTGACAATCGCCCATACCCCCGGCCCGATCACCGCAACCCGACTGAAATCGATCTTCCGCGAAGCTGCCGCTGTGAACAACAAGGCCGGAAACAGCACTTCGAAATTCAACCGGTCAAGCCCGATCCAAGCCGCCTCACTCAGCCGGCGCCGCACCAGCCCGCCAAGTCCGACCAGCAAAAACGAAGGGATCAATCCGGCAAGTATGGTCAGCATGGCGCGCTCCTTGCCCCCTTGGACCACGGCGCGCGCCAGCCTTCAACCCCGCCTCACACGCCCCGCTTACAGCGCGGCGGCCAGCCGTGTGCCCTGATTGATGGCGCGCTTGGCGTCCAATTCCGCCGCCACATCTGCACCGCCAATCACATGCACAGTCACGCCCTGTGCACCCAAGGCATCGGCCAAGCTGCGCTCGCTCTCCTGTCCCGAACACAACACCACCGTGTCACAGGCAATCAGCGTCGGCTTTTCGCGCGCCTCGCCAAAGCTCACATGCAGCCCCTCGGCGTCAATCTTTTCGTAATTCACCCCGCCCATCATCTTCACGCCCTTCATCTGAAGGCTCGCGCGATGGATCCAGCCTGTGGTCTTGCCCAGCCGCTTGCCCGGCTTTTCTGCCTTGCGCTGCAACAAAACCACTTCACGCGTCGCCGGGGCGGGTTGTGGCCCTTCAGGCGCCAATCCACCCCGCACCTTGGCAGGATCGGTTACACCCCATTCCTTGAGCCATTCTGGCAGATCCGTCGTAGGCGAATGGTCCGTCGTCAGGAATTCGGCCACGTCAAAGCCGATACCACCCGCGCCAATCACAGCCACCCGTGCGCCCACGCTCGCCCCATGACGCAACACATCAATATAGCTTAGCACATTCGGCCCGTCTTGGCCCGGAATGCCCGGATCGCGCGGCATCACTCCAGTGGCAATGATCACCTCATCAAACCCCCTGAGCGCTTCTACAGTCGCGTCAGTGTTCAGCCGCATCTCGACACCATGCTCTTTCACCATGGCCTCAAACCATTCAATCAGCCCGTGGAACTCTTCCTTCCCCGGCACCACTTTGGCCATGTTGAGCTGTCCGCCAAGCCGCGCCGCGCGGTCAAACACCGTCACCGCATGCCCCCGCTCCGCTGCGGTCAGCGCCGCCGATAGCCCCGCAGGCCCGGCACCCACGACGGCAATCCGCTTCTTCGTCGTGGCAGGCGCAATCGTCAACTCGGTCTCCGAACAGGCGCGCGGGTTCACCAAGCATGAGGTCAGCTTGCCCGAGAACGTATGATCAAGGCAGGCCTGATTGCACGCGATGCAGGGCGCAATCAATTCTGCCCGGCCCGCAGCCGCCTTGTTGACAAAATCCGCATCCGCCAAGAAGGGACGCGCCATCGACACCATATCGGCCCGCCCTCCCGCCAATATCTCTTCTGCCACCTCTGGCGTGTTGATCCGGTTCGATGTCACGACCGGGATCGTCACATGTCCCATCAGCTTATGCGTCACCCACGAAAACGCCGCGCGCGGCACACTGGTTGCAATCGTCGGCACCCGTGCTTCGTGCCAGCCAACGCCAGTGTTGATGATCGTCGCACCTGCCTTCTCTACTTCCTTTGCAAGCTGGATTACCTCATCCGTCGTCGATCCGTTCGGCACCAGATCAATCACACTCAAACGATAGATGATGATGAACTCCGGCCCCGCAGCCGCGCGCGCGCGTTTCACCGCTTCAATTGCCACGCGCATCCGGTTCTCATAGGACCCGCCCCAGCCATCGGTGCGCTTGTTTGTATGGGTGACGAGGAACTGATTGATGAAATAGCCCTCCGAGCCCATCACCTCGACCCCGTCATAGCCTGCTTCCTGCGCCCGAGCAGCAGCCGTCGCAATGTCGTTGAGCTGCTTCTGGATACCCTCTTCATCCAATTCCTTGGGCGGAAACGGCGAGATCGGCGACTTGATCGCCGAAGCCGACACGCAATCGGGCCCATAAGCGTATCGCCCGGCATGCAGTATCTGCATCGCGATCTTGCCGTCATTCGCATGCACCCGGTCCGTGACAATGCGGTGATTGGCAATATCTTCGGCGGTGAACAGCCCAGCCGCTCCCGGAAAAACGCCGCCCTCGCGGTTGGGCGCCATGCCCCCCGTCACGATCAGCGCCGCGCCCCCCTTGGCCCGCGCGGCGTAAAACTCCGCCACACGGTTCCAATCCTTGGTTTCTTCCAGCCCGGTGTGCATCGACCCCATCAGCACGCGGTTCTTCAGCGTGGTAAATCCAAGGTCGAGCGGCGCAAGCATATGTGGATACTGGGTCATGACGGGTCTCCCTTTTGCCGCGAGAGAACGCCAATCGCGCCGCCCTGTCACGCAAAACGCGGCGTCAGCCTCACATCGAGCGTTGGTTTACCCGGCGCGAGACCTCTTCCGCCGTTTCTTTCCGCTCCGAATAGCGATCTGCCAAATATGGCGCGCAATCGCGGGTCAGCAGGGTGAACTTGACCAACTCCTCCATCACATCCACGATCCGGTCGTAATAAGGGCTGGGTATCATCCGCCCCGCCTCATCAAACTCGGCAAAAGCCCGCGGCACCGAGGATTGGTTTGGGATGGTGATCAAGCGCATCCACCGCCCCAGTATTCGCATTTGATTGACCGCGTTAAAGCTCTGAGAGCCGCCACAAACCTGCATGATGGCCAATGTCTTGCCTTGCGTTGGCCGCACGCCGCCAATTGGTGCCAAAGGCAACCAATCCACCTGCGTTTTCATCACCCCCGTCATCGCGCCATGCCGCTCGGGGCTTGACCAAACCATTCCCTCCGACCAAAGCGCCAAAGCCCGCAACTCCTGCACCTTGGGGTGGGTGTCTGCCGCATCATCCACCAAAGGCAGGCCCGAGGGATTGAAAAACTTCACCTCGGCGCCAAACCGCTCCAAAATCCGTGCCGCTTCTTCCGCCGCCAACCGCGAAAAACTCCGTTCGCGCAGCGACCCATAAAGTATCAATATCCGTGGCGCATGCGTCTTGCGCTTGGATGGCACCAAAGCCTCCAGATCAATCGCACGGAAATGCATGGACGAAAGTGCAGGCGTATCAGTCATCTACTCTCTCCAATGTGCCGAACATAGCGCGGCAAGCGCCCCTCAGTCTTGACGAAAAAGCCAGCCTGCCAGCCCCATTGCCAGCACCGCGCCCACCAATTGCGCCGCGATAAACCCCCCGACATGCGCCGGATCAATCCCTGCAAAGGTATTGCTGAACGCCCGGCCAATCGTCACCGCCGGATTGGCAAAGGACGTGGACGCCGTGAACCAATAAGCGGCCGTGATATAGAGCCCCACCAGCATCGGCACCGCGTCCGCCCGCGCCCGCAGCCCACCAAAAATCACCAAAACCAAACCAAACGTCGCCACTGCTTCGGCAAACCATTGCGCGCCCCCGCTGCGCGCCCTTTCGGAAAACTGCAACAAATCGAGGCCAAACATGCCATGCGCCACGAGGCTGCCCAAGATTGCACCCACCACCTGCATCGCCACATAAGGCCCCAGATCCCGCCACGCCAAGCCCCCGCGCAGCGCCATCACAAGGCTCACTGCCGGATTAAAATGCGCCCCCGAAATCGGCCCCAAAATCAAGATCAGCACATAGAGGATCGCCCCGGTAGCAATCGTATTGCCCAAGAGGGACACCGCCACATCGTCACTCAGGGCATCGGCCATGATCCCCGACCCCACCACAGTGCAGACCAACATCAGCGTGCCCAGAAATTCCGCCGCCCATGCCCGCGCCATCAAAGCGCACCAATCCGGTTCACAGCCGCAGCTGTTATCGCATCGTCATGCAGCGCCAAAAGCGCTGCCACCCGCGCCTCCATCGCCACGACAGTTGCCCCAAAGGCCAATCGCGAGGCCTCCGGGTCAGCAATGCCCGCCGGGTCCGGCAAGCCCCAATGCGCCCGAACCGGCGCTCCGGGCCAATAAGGGCACTCTTCCGCCGCCGCAGAATCACAAACCGTAATCACAATGGCCATAGACGGCGCACCAGCCACCGAAAACTCATCCCAACTTTTTGAGCGCAAGCCCGAGGTCGAATAGCCCGCCGCCTCCAAGGCAGCCACCGCGCCGGGATTAGGCGCACCCGTCGGCTTCGATCCCGCCGAAAAGGCCTCAAACCGCCCCGCGCCTTTGGTCCGCAAGACAACCTCTCCAATCAGCGAACGCGCCGAGTTTCCTGTGCACAAGATCAAGACGTTTTTCATAAGCCCCTCAACAGCAGACAATTTTTTCCAAAACCGGGCGACAAAGCTCTGGCTGTCCGCCGCAGCAATCCTCCATCAGAAATCCCAGCAAGCGCTGCATTCCCTCCATCTCCACGACATAACGGATTTGCCGCCCCTCGCGTGTGTTCCGCACCAGACCCGCCGCCACCAAATGCGCCAGATTGGCCGAAAGCGTATTGGGACGCGCCTGAAGTCGTGTCGCGATCTCCCCCGCGCACAGCCCCGCTGGCCCCGCCTTGACCAGCAAGCGAAACGCATCCAGCCGCATGGGCTGGGCAAGGGCGGAGAGAGCATCGAGCGCTTGGTTTATTTCCATAATTCGAGAAATATAGAAATGATTTCCCGGCGTAAAGCACCCGTCCCCTGCGTTACAAAAATTTCACATGGTTTCTAGGCAATGTCGCCGGAAGGCGCGCTTGAGCATATCCAACTCTTCACGCAGCAAATCCACTTCTGCGCGAATATCATCCGCCAGGGCTTCGCCTGAAATCAACGAGATCACGTGCAACGTCTCATTGCGCTCCAAGTCGCGGATCAACAGGGTCTGCACCCCATCCCCAAGAATGCTGACCGGAACAGGCACCCGCACCACCCAATGCCCGGCTTCGCGATCTTCGATCACCTCTACTCCCGGCACGGCCCGCTCCATGTGCATCACCGCCACTTTGGGTTGCCATCCGCCCCCCGGCCCGCCAGTCAGCACGCCTTCCCAAACACCTTCCCCGAACCGTGTTTTTGTGAGTGTCGTCTCTACCATCGGCTACCCCCTACAGTTCCGCACGCGGCGAACGGCTAAAGGTCACGTCGCGCAACGTCACCATATTCATCTCCGGCCCTTCAAAGATCAGATCGATCCATGCCTTTTCCACCCGCTTCTCGTTCAGCTTGGTATAGGCCAGATCGAATTCCACCATGACATCGCTTTGATTAAGCGGCAATTCCCGCACGATCTGCTCAGTATTCGGCCCATGCTTCACGTTGAGCCGCGCGAAAATCTCGAGCGGCTTCTCCATTTCCACAATCGCATCCAGCCGGATCAAATGCCGCCGCTTCAGCCCGTCCACCGCCGCATTTGGCAGATCGATCACCAACGACAGAAACGAACCATCAAAGCGAAACACATCCATCCGAAGCCCGAACGGCGCCAGATCCGCCTCTCGCTTGTTTCGCACTTGGCGCAGCGTCAACTCAGATTGCGCGCAATCGTGAAACAGCGTCACCTCTTCACCCAGCATCGTCTTTGAGCGCACCGACGACATGCCGGGCCGATCAAGCGGGCCCCGCCACAGATTTGGGCGCCACGCCCAATCCGCACCGCGCGGTTTGAAAAATGCCGTCGAGCCGATCATCGGCAGGGCCAAACGGCTCTCTGCTACATGAATCACTTCGTCCAACTCGCTTTTCAAAGCCCGCGCGCGCTGGCGCACCACTCGCAATGTCCCCAGATCCAGCTTTGCCGCTTGTTGCGCCGCCGCGCGCCAGCGCCGCAAGCTCCCGCGAAAGAAAACGCGATCCAGAAAACTCCCGTTTACAGACCCCAAAACCGATTCCTGTTCTTCTGCCAAATGTCACGACGCGCCGAAGCACTCCGTTTGACCCTATCCATTTTTCCCAAGAATTCACTGCGGAAAATGCGAGGTTTATCGATAACATGCAAGTGACCCAGCGGCACCTTTCGCTTAGCCGGCAGGCCGATCCTTCCGGGTAAGTCGCGCCAAAAGCCCCGAAATGCCCGTAGGCACCTTTTGCTCTGCGCTCTGATCACCCGGTCGCGCCCTCGGGTGGGTCACGTCCAGCCGCTCACGGCCCGCCTCTGTCGTCGAGGTGGGCAAGGCCGCTGTCCTTGGGCTTTCAACGCGGATGTTCTGCGCCAATTCCGCCAAAACCTCCAAGCCCCCAGACCCCGCATTGGTCGAACCCGGCTCCGCATATAGAGCCATCGACACCAAATGCCCGTTCACCGTCGTCATCGCCCGCCAATGCTGGCTATCCGCGCCAGAGAGCTTCTCCGGCACTGGCCCGTCGACCTGCAAAAGCCGCACCCCGTCCAGCTCCAACTCTTGCAACAGCACCGCACCCTTGAGGCTCACAGCCATCGCTTGCGCGCCCGGCATCTCTTGGCCCCGATGCAGCGTCACAGTCATCAACGCAGGGGCCACATCCTCCGCCACCACGCGCCCGGTCAAAAGGCTGCACGCTGCAATCAGCGCAAAGCTCTGCCCACGATCCCGCAGCGTGTCCCCGTCGATGCAAAATCCCTTCGGTGGCAATACGGTGACATCGCCACCAGCCAATCTGGCCCGTCGCAAAACCCGCGTCGAGGCCTGCGACTCCGCAAAAGTCGCCAGATCGTCCGGCTCGCTCAAAGCGAGACCCTCCGTCAAACCATTCACACTCGCTAAACACCCCGGTAACACGAGGAGGGCGGCCAAGGCTCCAGCCGCCTTCACTCTGCGTGGCGAGACCTTACAGGTCCATATAGACATGCCGCTCTGCCTTACCGCCCGGATGGGTCACTGCGCCATAGCGCGCCGACCCCACCAACTTGGCGTATTTCCACAAGGCGCCTGTGGCATAGATCGTCTCGCGCGGACCTTTCCACTGGGTCTTGCGCTGCGCCATCTCTTCCTCTGACACCGCGACCGAAATCTCGCCTGTCAGCGCGTTGATGGTGATGACATCGCCATTCTTGATCAAGGCAATTGGTCCACAATGCGCCGCTTCCGGCCCGACGTGTCCCACACAGAAACCGCGTGTAGCCCCCGAGAAACGCCCATCCGTGATCAGCGCCACTTTCTTGCCCATGCCCTGACCCGACAACGCCGCCGTCGTCGACAGCATTTCGCGCATGCCGGGGCCGCCTGCGGGGCCTTCATTCCGGATCACCAGCACTTCACCTTCTTTGTAGGTGCGCGCCTTGACCGCCTCAAAAGCTTCCTCTTCACATTCGAACACCCGCGCCGGACCAGTAAACACCTGCTCCTTCTCGCTCATGCCGGCAACTTTCACGATGGCCCCATCAGGGGCAAGGTTGCCACGCAGGCCCACAACGCCACCCGTCTTGGTGATCGGCGTTTCCACCGGGTAGATCACGCGACCATCGGCTTCGCCCCTGATCTTGTCGAGCGCCTCACCAATGGTTTCACCCGAAGCGGTCATGCAATCAAGATGCATCAGGCCAGCTTTCACCAGCTCTTTCATCACCACTGGCACGCCGCCGACTTCGTAAAGGTCTTTGGCCACATATTTGCCACCCGGCCGCAGATCGACAAAATAAGGCGTGTCGCGCATGATATCGGCCACATCAAAGAGGTCGAAATCAATGCCAGCCTCATGGGCAATCGCAGGCAAGTGCAACGCCCCATTGGTCGAGCCGCCCGTGCAGGCCACCACGCGTGCGGCGTTCTCCAGCGACTTGCGCGTCACCACATCACGGGCGCGAATATTCTTCTCGATAAGCTTCATCACGGCCACGCCTGAGGCTTCACCATAGGCATCGCGGCTTTCATAAGGCGCAGGCATCCCCGAGGAATTCAACAGCGCCAAACCAATCGCTTCCGAAACACAGGCCATGGTGTTGGCGGTATATTGCGCGCCACAGGCTCCCGACGATGGGCAGGCGATCCGCTCCATGATTTCCAGTTCCGCATCCGACAAAGTGCCTGCCTGATGCTGTCCCACAGCCTCAAACATATCCTGCACCGTCAGGTCGCGGCCCTGATAGCGGCCCGGCAAGATCGATCCGCCATAGATAAACACCGACGGCGTATTAAGCCGCACCATCGCCATCATCATGCCCGGCAACGACTTGTCACAGCCCGCAAGGCCCACGATGGCGTCATAGCAATGCCCGCGCATGGTCAACTCGACCGTATCCGCAATCGCATCGCGCGACGCGAGCGAAGAGCGCATGCCCTCATGGCCCATCGCAATGCCGTCCGTCACGGTGATCGTGGTAAACTCACGGGGCGTGCCCATGGCCTTCTTCACGCCCCCTTTGACCGACTGTGCCTGACGGTTCAGCGAGATGTTGCACGGCGCAGCTTCGTTCCAGCAGGTCGCGACACCCACGAGTGGCTGGTGAATTTCCTCTTCGGTCATCCCCATGGCGTAATAATACGAGCGGTGCGGTGCGCGTGCCGGGCCTTCCGTCACATGACGGCTGGGCAGCTTATGCTTGTTGAATTGGGTCATCTTGGCCTCCCCGAAGGTAACGATCTGTCGCCTTCGGGGTGTAAAGAAGGCCCCGCCCCGGCACAAGTCCTCAGGCCGCGCAATCTCCTTGCGCGGCGCTTATGTCGCCGCAGGTCAAGCCCCTCGCCTGATCCGCGCCTGCCAGCAGGTATTGCGCGCTGATCTTGCCTCGACAATGCCCCCTGTCGCAGCGCGTAAAACCTCCCCCGCTCTGGCGCATGCTGAGAAGCGTCAAGCGCGCCGCAGCGATAGGCATGCACCTGCGCCATTGGCACCGGCATCGGCATCGGGTGAAATCGAAAATTCACATCTCGCTGTGATGCGCCAGATTTCCGCGCAGTTGACCGCGAAACAAGCCCACTTCTTGCTCATTTTCATCCCCGCCCTTCCCTGCGCCGCGTCGCCATGGCACCCTGTCTTTACGCCCAAAGGAGCCCCCGAATGCCCAAAGCCCCGCTCAACCAGCGCATCGCGCAAGGCGCAGGCACCCAGCCCGCCGATCTCGTCTTGCGCGGCGGCACCGTATTCTGCCTCGTGACGGGCGACCTCATCCCCGGCGATGTCGCCATTTGTGGCGATACGATTGTTGGCATCGGTGCCCATTATGAGGCCGCGCGCGTGATTGATGTCACAGACCTCATCCTCGTGCCCGGCTTCATCGACACCCACCTCCATATCGAAAGCTCCCTCGTCACACCGCTGGAGTTTGACCGTTGCGTCACGCCCCATGGCGTCACCACTGCCATCTGCGACCCCCATGAAATTGCAAATGTGCTTGGCCCGGATGGCATCCGCTGGTTTCAATCCGCTGCCGAATGCACCTTGATGGACCTCAAGGTGCAGCTTTCCTCCTGCGTCCCCTCCTCCCACATGGAAACCGCAGGCGCCTGTATCGAAGCCGCCGATCTCGCCGCTTTGATGGGCCATTCCTCGGGTCTTGGTCTGGCAGAGATGATGAACTACCCCGGCGTTCTCGCAGGCGATCCCGGCTTGATAGCAAAGCTCCAGCTTTTTGCCGGGGGGCATATCGACGGCCATTGCCCCCAACTCTCGGGCCTTGGCCTCAACGGCTACACCGCTGCGGGTATCCGCACCGAACACGAGGCCACCACCGCCCATGAGGCCCGCGAGAAACTGCAAAAAGGCCTGCGCGTGCTGATCCGCGAAGGCTCCGTCTCCAAAGACCTTCACGCCTTGGCCCCCCTCCTGACCGAGCGCACCAGCCCCTACATGTGCCTGTGCACAGATGATCGGAACCCCCTCGATATCGCCGAGGAAGGCCATCTCGACTACATGATCCGCACTCTCATCGCCTTGGGCGTGCCTGCCTTGGCCGCCTATCGCGCCGCGTCCCTCTCGGGTGCCGAGGCCTTTGGCCTCAAGGATCGCGGCCAGATCGCACCGGGCAAGCGGGCCGATATCGTCGCCGTCAAAAGCCTCGCCGCCTGCGATGTGCAACAGGTCCTCGCCGGGGGCGTCCTCGCCTCACCCACAGCTTTCGCCGCGCGCGCATCGCTGCCCGAAACTGGCCGCCACTCGGTCAAGGCGCCCGCTGTCAACGCCAGCCATTTCCGCAGCCCCGCCAATCGCCCCGAAACCGATGTCATCGGCATCTTGGAAGGCAAAATCCTGACCGAACATCGGCGCACGATCATCCCCGTCACCGATGGCGACAAACACCCCGACCCGGCCCGCGATTTGGCCCGTATCGCCGTGATCGAACGCCATGGCAAAAACGGCAATATCGCCACGGGCTTTGTGCAAGGCTTCGGCCTGACCAAAGGCGCCATCGCCTCCACCGTTTGCCATGATCACCACAATATCGCAGTCGTCGGCGCAGATTATGCCGATATGGCGCTCGCAGCCAATCACCTCACCACTCTTGAAGGCGGCTTTGTCGTCACCTGCGAAGGCCAAGTCCTCGCGGAACTCGCGCTGCCCATCGCTGGCTTGATGAGCCCCGCCCCCTTCGAAGAGGTTCGCGCCCGCCTCCACAGTCTGCGCGCGGCGGCGCAATCCTTGGGCGTCACCCTGCGCGAACCCTTCCTGCAACTGGCCTTCCTCTGCCTGCCAGTCATCCCCGCCCTGAAAATCACAGACCGTGGCATGGTGGATGTCACCCGCTTCGAATTAATCCCCTAACGCGAATTCTGTTTACCCTAGCGGCAAGACCTGTCATAAGGCGCGTGCTTACGACCTTCTACTCGATCCTCTGTCTTCCGTCTCGGCGAGCAGTCTTTCGATCCAGACGTGACTACGCCAGGCCGCTGCACTATCGCGAGCGGCACACTGACATGAGGAATACGCACATGGCCAAGGGCACTGTGAAATGGTTCAACACCACCAAAGGTTTCGGCTTTATCGCTCCCGATAACGGCGGCAAGGACGTTTTCGTCCACATCTCCGCAGTCGAGCGCGCTGGCCTCACCGGTCTCGCAGACAACCAGAAAGTGACCTTCGACGTCGAAGCCGGCCGTGACGGCCGCGAAAGCGCGTCGAACCTCGCACTCGCATAAGCGATCGCTGGTTCTCAAGATCATGACGCGGTCCCTGAAAAGGGGCCGCGTTTTCTTTTGCGCGCCCCCTTTTATCAAGAATATTAGGTGTTTAGCGCCTCAGACGCCCGTCAAATCCCCGCAGGCCTGCCCACCACGACAAAGGTAAGCGCCTCTGGATCCATCAGCCGCTTGGCGACGCGCGCCACGTCTTCCTTGGTCACGGCATCCACCTTTGCATTGCGCTCGGTGACGTAACTCGTGGGCAAGCCTTGCATCTGCATCCCCACCAAAATCGCCGCAATTGGCCCGTTGCCATCAAAGCGCAGCGGATAGGCCCCGGTCAGATAGGTCTTGGCGTCGCTCAACTCCGCATCGCTCACCCCCGCGTCGCGCATCTTGAGCCATTCCGCCCGGATCACGTCAATCGCTTCGGCGGCGCGCTCGTTTTGCGAATTGAGCGAGCCCCCCCACCAAAACGCCGAATCGCGATCCGCGAGATAGCTGTAAACGCCGTAAGTCAGCCCGCGTTTCTCGCGCACTTCCTGCATCAAGCGGCTCTCAAATCCGCCGCCGCCCAAAATATGGTCCAGCACGAAGGCCGCAAAGAAATCCGGGTCATCACGGTCTAGGCCGGGCTGACCGAACAAGACCACCGATTGCGGCGTGTCGAAATCCGTTACCTTCACACCGCCGGGAAAGTTTGGCGTAATCGCCTCCGGCAAGGGTGCCCCCGTGGCAGGTAAGGCCGCAAAAAGCGTGTCTACAAGCGCCGTCACCTCGGCCGCTGTGATATCGCCCACCGCACTCACATAAAGCCTGTCGCGCGCCAAGGCCCCTTGATGCGCCACAACCAAATCCTCACGCGTCAGCCCCGCGACACTGTCCAGCGTGCCTTGAAAACTGGTCGCATAGGGATGATCGCCAAAGGCCATTGTATCAAAGGCCCGCGACGCCAAGGCGCGCGGGTCTTTCTCATCTTGCCGCAAACCTGTCAGCACCTGCGCCCGAACGCGCTCGATGGCATCCGCGTCAAATCGTGGCTCCACCAGCGATTGACGCAGCAACTCCACCGAGGCCGCGCGGTTCTCCGTCAGAAAACGCGCCGAAATCGACACTGCGTCGTCGCCGATGTCATAGGAAAATTCCGCCGCCAATTCTTCCTTGGCTGTGGTAAACCCCCGCGCGTCCAACGCGCCTGCACCCTCTTCCAACAGCCCTACCATCAAATTGGTCGCGCCACGCTTGCCCGCCAGATCCAGCGAACCGCCCCCTTGAAAGCGAATTTCCAGCGCCGTGAACGGGATGGAGTGCTCCTCCACCAACCATACCTGCACGCCACCGGGGCTCATCAATTCCTGAATGGCAATCTCTGCCCGCAGCGGAGCCGCCAAAAGCACAGCCGCCACTGCGGCCCAAAGCACCCGGATCATTGCGATACCTCCTCAGCCATCAACCACCCCGTCACCGAGCGCCGTCGGTCCAAAACATCCCGCGCGGCGGCCATGACGTCATCAGCAGTTACCGCCTGCAATATCTCTGGCCAGGCCTGCACATCCGCCACCGTCAGCCCCGTAGTCAGCGCGCGGCCATAACGGTTCGCTGCCCGCTCAACATCATCGCGCGCATAGATATCCGCCGCGCGGATCTGCATCTTGATCCGCTCCAACTGCGCGCCGTCCACCCCAGTGGTAAGGAACTCTGCAATCACCTTATCCAGCGCGGCTTCCGCTGCCTCTAGGCTGATGCCTTCAGCGGGCACCACGACGAAATCAAACGTCGTGTCATCCATCGAAACACCGCTGTAAAACGCCCCGGTGTAAATCGCGGTCTGCGTTTCAAACTGCAACTTCTCTGACAGGACCGACGTTTGCCCCCCGCCCAAGATCTCGGCCAACACCGTTAACGCCGCCGCTGTCTCCTGTGCGCCCGCATCGCGCTCGGCGGCCAAATAGCTGCGCGATACCGAAGGTTGCGCCACCCGTGCATCGCGGTAGATCAAGCGCCGCTCCGCTGTTTGCGGCGGCTCCTCCGAGCGCAATCGCGGCGGCAACTCCGGGTTCGCCGCAATCGGCCCATAGTGCTTTTCGGCCAAGGCCTTCACCGCGTCCGGCGTCACATCCCCCGCCACAATCAGAATGGCGTTATTGGGTGAATAATGCGTCTGATAAAACGATAGGGCGTCTTCGCGGTCCAGCGTCTCCATCTCATGCCGCCAGCCGATAATCGGCACGCCATAGCGATGGTTCATATATTGCGCCGCATTCATCTGCTCGCCAAACAGCGCGCGCGGGTTATTGTCGGTGCGCTGTGCGCGCTCCTCCAAAATCACCTGCCGCTCGGTCACGATATCCTCATCCGACAGCCGCGCATTCCGCATCCGGTCGGCTTCCATCTTCATCATCAGGTCCAGCCTGTCTGCGGCAACCCTCTGATAATAGGCCGTATAATCATAGCTGGTGAAGGCATTATCCTGCCCGCCATTGCGCGCCACCGTCGCCGACAATTCCCCCGGCGCCAGCGTATCAGTGCCCTTGAAAAGCAAGTGCTCCAGAAAATGCGCCACCCCGGACTGTCCCACAGGCTCATCCGCAGAACCCGAACGATACCACACCATATGCATCGCCACTGGCGCGCGATGATCTTCGATCACCACCACCTCCATGCCGTTGCTCAAGGTGAAATCCGTTACCCGCTCATCAGCGGCCCCGGCCCATCCGGGCATCGCACTGCAAACCGCCGCGCAAAAAGTTCCAAGAAACAAAGATGTCAGGCGCATGGATGGTGTCCTCCTGCGCGAAAGATATGAAATGCGACGGGCTGTTCAACCCAACTTACAGTGATGTGACCGTGCAGCGCGCGAATTCAGCGCAGACCGGGCGGTGCAGACGGCGTCGGTGCTCCGGCCTTGCGCCAGCGTTCCAGCTCGTCATAGGGCCGCAAGCTCTGACTGCGATAGGCCTCGTTATAGCGATCCACCCGCACCAGACGGATCTTGGTAAATCGCGCTTTCCTGCTGCGGAAATCCTGATCTTCTGCCGCCAGTGTCTGGCGAATGTCGCCCGTGCTGCCTGCGCGATTTGCATAATTGACCAATGCCGCATCCGCGCCCGGCACGCCCGTATCCTCAAGCCGCTGCGGTTGACCGCCCAAAGCCGCCACAGCGTCGCCCATCGGGTTTGGATCCGTCAGGTTCTTGCCCCCCGGTGTCGGGGCTGGCAGGTCAGTGAAGTTTGTCGGCGCAACAAGCGGCTTCGTCGGCAACACCAAAAACTCATCCGGCCCGCCAGAAAACGAGCGCAAATCTTTCAGCGTGATATCCCGATCCTTGCCGCAAGCCGCGACCGTCAACACACAAATCAGGATCAAAAAGCGCCGCATCCGGTGCCCCCATGTTCACAATTGAGGATGTTCTAAACCATCCAGACGGCGAGGTCACGCAGGCTTTTTGCTTCCCGTGAACAACACCAGCCCAAAAGCTCCAATGAAAATCGCAATATCCGCGATATTGAACGCATAAGGGTTTGAAAATCCGCAACACGACATGTTGATGAAATCCGCGACCGCCCCATAGAGCAACCGATCCACCACATTGCCCAGCGCACCGCCCACCAGCAGCCCCGCCGCCAGTTTTCCCATCAAACCCGGCGGATCATTCTTCACCCACCACACCACGGCCACGGCAATCGCCAGCGCCACAGTAATCAGCACCCATCGGGTCACATCACCATGTTGCGCGAAAAGGCCAAAGTTGATCCCATAGTTCCACGCCATCCGAAGATTAAGAAAAGGCGGCATCACATCAATCTCGCCCAAGCGGCGTAAATCCATGATGTGAACAACAAGATACTTCACTGCCTGATCCAGCAGAAAAGTCCAAAAACCTGTCCAGAATACCAGTCGCATACCTGCCTTCTCCACGCAGCCCCATCTTTGGCAGGGTCCACTCTCATTTTCTTAGGGGGGCGGGGGCAGCTTTTCCAGCCAAACCAGACGCGAATATAAAGTAGTTCAGCAACCTCCGATAGAAAACGGGGAATAACCTCTGATTGATCCCCGTTTCCCTACATCAATCAGTGGCGGAAATGCCGCATTCCTGTGAAGACCATTGCCAGCCCGGCTGCATCTGCTGCCGCAATCACCTCATCGTCGCGCATCGAACCACCCGGTTGAATCACCGCCGTGGCCCCGGCCTCAGCAGCCGTCAACAAGCCATCCGCAAACGGGAAAAACGCATCCGACGCCACGACCGACCCTTGCGTCAACGGGGCCGCCAGTCCCAGCGCTTCTGCCATATCCTGCGCCTTGCGCGCTGCAATCCGGCAGCTGTCCACCCGGCTCATCTGGCCGGCGCCCACACCCACTGTCGCTCCGTCGCGCACATAAACGATCGCGTTCGACTTCACATGCTTGGCCACTTTCCACGCAAAAAGCAGATCGTCCATCTCGCGGTCACTTGGTGCGCGCTTGGTCACCACTTTCAAATCCGCCCGCGCGATATGGCCTGCGTCCTTGTCCTGCACCAAAAGCCCGCCAGAAACCTGCCGCACCGTCAGCGCCGCCGCCATCGGGTCGGCCATGGCCCCCGTGATGAGCAAGCGCAGGTTCTTCTTGGCCGCAAACACCGCGCGCGCCGCGTCGTCGGCCTCCGGCGCAATCACCACTTCGGTGAAAATCTGCGAAATCTCTTCTGCTGTCGCCCCATCCAAAGGACGGTTCAGCGCGATGATCCCGCCAAAGGCCGACGTGCGATCACAATCAAACGCCCGCCGATACGCGTCCAACACCGTCGCCCCCGTCGACACACCGCAAGGGTTGGCGTGTTTGATAATCGCGCAAGCGGGCCCATGCGCGAATTCCGACACCAACTCAAATGCCGCATCCGTATCATTGATGTTGTTATAGCTTAGCTCTTTGCCCTGAAGCTGTTTCGCAGTCGCCACGCCGGGGCGCGCCGATCCGTCGGTGTAAAACGCCGCGCGCTGGTGCGGGTTCTCCCCATACCGCAGCCCCTGCGCCAATGCCCCGGCAAAGACCCGGCGGCGTGGGGCTTCTTCACCAATCGCCGCAGCCATCCATGTCGAAACCGCCGCATCATAGGCCCCGGTGCGCGCATAGGCCGTCTGCGCCATCGCGCGCCGAAACGCGAGGCTGGTTTGCCCGCCATTGGCATCCAACTCGGCCAATAGCGCCGCGTAATCTTCCACATCCACCACCGTCGTGACAAAGCCGTGGTTCTTGGCCGCAGCACGGATCATCGCCGGGCCACCGATGTCGATATTCTCGATGCACTCGTCATAGCCTGCGCCTTTGGCCACCGTCTCTTCAAACGGATAAAGATTGACCACCAAAAGATCGATGCCGCCAATTCCATGCGCGTCCATCGCCGCAACATGTTCGGCATTGTCGCGCAGCGCCAACAGCCCGCCATGCACCTTGGGGTGCAGCGTCTTGACCCGTCCGTCCATCATTTCGGGAAAGCCTGTCACTTCGGCCACATCCCGGACTGCCACGCCCGCATCGCGCAGCGCCTTGGCAGATCCCCCAGTCGAAAGAATATCCACGCCCCGCGCGGCCAATGCCTTGCCGAGGTCAATCAACCCGGTTTTGTCAGACACGGAAATTAACGCGCGTTTCAGCGGGTAAAGGTTCGTCATGGTAAGCGGCCCCCGGCTTGGGTTCAAAGATTGAGTTCGTCCGGGGCCACATCTCGAATAGAGATCGGAGTCTCCTGAGCTTTCGACAGCGACCAACGGATGCGGGTCGCATAATCCATCGCGCGCCCGGATAGAACCACCTGTTTGGTGGCACGCGGTCGCAGGCGGCCTTTTTCAAGGTAAACGGACGGCTCCAACGTCATTGTGGCGCTGCCATCGTGGCGAAAAACCCAAAGCTCCCCGGATTTGAGCGCCAAGCCAACCGCAGCCCCCCCCATATCCAGCGTCGCATCCACCTCCGGATGCAGGTGGAACCGCGTCTCAAAGGTCACGCCTTGCAGTTTCGTGTCGGTCATCGCGCGATCAAACCGTTCCTGATCGGCGTCCTCCAGCGCGATCAACAGATCTTCCCCCGCCAATCCACGCCCGTCGAAACTCAAATCGAGAATCCGTGCATGGGTCAGGCCATGTGACGCGACCCAGCCGTCATGCCCTCCCTCAAACCGCATACCGTCGGGCGCCTGTGCAATCTGGATCGGCACCGCTTTTGGCGCATCCACCAACCAATCCGTTTTTGCACCTTGCCCCAACCGCGCCGACGACACTCCCGTCAGGCAAAGCGTCGAATGCGAGGGGGTCGCCCGCCCCGCTTGCCGCCATTCCGGGCCAAACGCCACACCAGATCCACAAGACACAATCATTGGCCGCCGCCCGGACGTCACTTCAAACGCCAATGTCGAGGCATGGGCCGATGCCGATGCCTTGCCTTGCGGTGGGCGCGCCGCATCAATGATCACCGAGGTGCGCCCCGCCGATAGCCGCGCATAGCCCATCGACAGCCCATCCGGGCTGCGCCCCTTCACATCCGAAGCCGCCAGCGCCGTATCCAGCCGCCCTTCCACCCCCCGGCCCCCACCGTGAAACCGCGCCAAACCACCATCCGCGTGGCGCAGGGTCCGCAACGTCGGTGCAATCCGGTCAATCGCGGCAATCAACGCATCGGGCGGGCGATGCCCTGTCTCACGCAAAATCGCCGACGCCCAAGTCAAAAGCGTAAACACCTCCAGCAACTCTTCCGGGTTGCGCGTCGGAATTCCACCGTCCTCATCCACCTGTGCCGCGCATTCCTTGGCCAAAGCCGCTATCGCAGGCCCCGCCATCGCCTCCATCCCCTGCAATGACAGACCCGCATAGATCAGCCCGGTCAGCGCCTCGAACCGCGGCAACCCCGGCGACGCCGCCGCCCAGCGCCGCGCCAGATAATGCGCCTGTGTCGAGAGACAGCGATAAAATGCCTCCGTCGCTGGCTTGTCCTGCCCCCGCAGCAACATCAGCGCATGCGTGATCCACCGCAGCACCCGCCGCCCGGTCAGATCCGGCGTCCAGCCGGGCCCCTTGCCCTTGCAATACCGCGCGATCCACTCCGCCGTCCACGCTTGCGCCGCAGCGCGCGTGCCCGCATCGTTTACCGCCGCCAAATCATCGAGCCATTGAAACCCATGCATCTCGGCCGCATAGCGCGCATCAGGCACCGGCACGTCCCAGATCACCGCGCCGGGCGCTTCGACCAAATTTCCTGCAAACAGGAAATTCCCCGCCATCAACTGTCGCCCGCGCGCGAAAAGCCCTACCCCGCGAGGCTCCGGCTGGCTGACGAATCCCTTGGCCGCAGGTCGCCGCGCTGCCAATCGCACTGCGAAACGATCCTTCCACATCGGCCCTATGGCCGCCTCACTGATGACCCTCTGGCTTGGGTTTTGCGTCATGGCCTGCCTTTGCCGCGTGAAACTCCCCGGGCGCGCCCCGGCGTTCTTGAGGCCGAGTGTATCGCTCCCCCCGCCCAGTGTCACCGCTAGATTGCGTCCGCCACAGCGCCTCTCCTCAAAGAGGCAGAGCACCGCCAGCGCGCGTCAGCCGCGCCATGTAAAACCCATCCATGCCCCCCTGATCGGGCCAATAGTCTGGCCGGGTGCGAATCCCGCCTTCTTCGGTGCGCCACGCCTCAGGTACCCCGGCCAATTCCACAGCCTCCACGCGCAAATCCGCGTGACGCGCCAACGCCGCCTGCACCTGCGCCTCACCTTCCTGCGGCAAAAGCGAACAAGTGCAATACACCAGCCGCCCACCGGGGCCGAGCAACCCCAGCGCGTGATCAAGCATCCGCGCCTGCAATTCCACCAATTCCGTCACCGCCGCCGCATCACGCACATAGGGCAAATCAGGATGACGGCGCAGCGTGCCCGTCGCCGAACAAGGCGCATCAAGCAAAATCGCATCATAGCGCCCCTGATGGTCCAGCGCGTCCCCCACCACCAATTCCGCCGTCAATCCGACCCGCGCCAGATTATCACGCAGCCGCGTCATGCGCCGCTGGGATAAATCAAGCGCCACCACCTGCGCGCCGCTCGCTGCCAATTGCATCGTCTTGCCGCCCGGCGCCGCGCACAGGTCCAACACCCGCTCCCCCGGTTGCGCCGCCAATAGCCGCGCGGGCAAAGCCGCCGCTGCATCCTGCACCCAAAACGCCCCCTCTGCGAACCCAGCCAATGCCGACACCTGCGCCCCGGCCGCCAATCGCACAGTCCCCGTCGGCAACAAATCTCCCGCCAATGCCTGCGCCAATGCGGCCGCATCGCCCTTCGCCGTCAGATCAAGCGATGGCACCTCTTCAAAGCGCGCCTCCATCGCCCGCACCGCAGGCGTGCCCCAAGACGCCAACAAAGGCTGGCGCAGCCACGCAGGTAAACGCGCGCCCGGTGCGGTGTCCCAGCGCTCTTGCCCCTCACCCGCCACCCGGCGCAACACCGCATTCACCATTCCCTTGAGCACTTGGCCGCGCTTGCTCGCGCCCACCAGATTGACCGCGTCATTCACCACCCCATGCGCCTCGCCACCGGAACACAGCTCCACCGTGGCCAGCCGCAGCACATTCATCGCCCGCAAGGGCGGCGCCTTTTTCAAATAGGGTTCCAGCACATAATCGGCCTTGTCCAAGTGGCGCAGCGTATCCACCGCCAGCCGCTGTGCACGCGCCCGGTCTCCCGGAGAAAGCCCGTCCAGTGTCTCCTCCGACAACATCCGCCCTTCGCCCAAAACGGCCTCAAGCAATCGAAGCGCGGCGGCGCGGGGGGTCTCTTTGGCTGACATGACTTGCTCCTTTGGATCAGCGGCGTATATCAAGGCACGGGTCCGAAAGGAAAGCCGTCAGCGCGGCCCCCCGGCGCCCCGTCGCGAAAGGAGTCCCATGACCAAGCCTCTCGATCCCCCTCAAGACGCCCCGCGCGATCTTCCTCCCGCCGCACAGCGCGCGCTTGCCGAGGCCGAAGAACGCCGCCGCCAAGCCAAGGATCTGGCCCTGCCCACCGAATTGGGGGGCCGCAATGGCCCCGAGCCCATCCGCTATGGCGATTGGGAGAAAAAAGGCATCGCTATCGATTTCTGATCTTCGCAGGCCCTTACAGCATGCGGATCACATCCTTATCCACCGCCAGCATATAGCCGCGCCGCGCGATATTCTTGACCAGCAATTCACTGACCATCTGATTGCCCAGCGTGTCGCGCAGGCGCTTGATACGCGTCGCTCCCGCCGCCTCGTCACAATCCACGGCATTCCGGCCTGAAATCACGCTCTCGATCTGTGCGCCCGAGAGCACGTCATCATCCATGCGCGCCTCCGCCAGCACCGCCAGCGTCTCCATCGCCGCATCGGTCAGCTTGAACCCCATATTATTGAGATAAACCGTGTTCTCCTCGCGACTGATATATAGCGACGACACCTGAATGCCCGAGTTTTCAATCTGCTGTAGCCGCCGATTGAGCGCCACCAACATCACCAAAAACGCCAGTGCCGCCACCAACAGCCCCGTGGCAAATAACATCAGCACGAAAATCACCAACCGATACGAGGCCAGCACCTCCGAAAAAGCCGTGCCAGACCCTGCAAGGATCTCCAGCAGCTTGATTTCCGCGCCTCCTGTCAAATCGGCGTTTTCCACAAAAAGCTGCTCAACCCGTGCATTGAACGCATTGGCGTCGGGCAGCGTCAGCAACAAGAGCGCCCCCGTCACTGCCAAAACAGCCACGATACCCGCAATGCCATAGGCCACGATCCGACTGCCGGATCGACGCGCCGTCGCCACTTCAGAAACGGAGGAAGAACTGTCCAGCATCAGCCTTGCGCGCCTCCAATCCGGTTTCATCAAAGACCGACAGGACGGTCAACAAGGTCCAGCCCGCCGCCGCCAACCGGGGCGCGGCCTCTGCTGCCGCCGCTGCGGGGGCACATTGGCCACTCAGCTGCACCACACCATAGTGCAACCGCAAGGGACTGTCTTGTTTGGCTTTGTAATCAGCATAGCACGCCGCTTCTGCAGCAGCCGGCAAGACACCGAAAGCAAGCATCAGAGCGAGGGCGAAAGGGCGGGGGGAAAGGATATGTGTCATGATGGCGCCACGATGCGCGCACCGTCCTTGATATTCAATAACCTTAAGCGCGAAACGCGTCTTGCGGGGCCTGCTATCCGATAACAATCCGGCGTTATTGCCTGTCGAAAGCTCTCGGCCCCAAGTTGATCCCATCACAGCCCGGTCACGTTGACGAGGGCCTCATGCAAAAGGATCATCACCATGCACCGCACCTTTATCGCTTCTGTTCTGGCCGCTGCCCTCGCCATCACAGGCCTCTCCTCTGCCCCGGCACAAGCGGGTGACAAAGATCTCGCTCGCTTCATTATGGGGGTTGCCGCCATCGGCGTGATTGCCGCCGCTGTGAACGACGCAAACCGTCAGGAACGCCGTCACGACGGTCGCGAAGTGAGCCGTCACGCTCCCGCCCCCGTGGTCATCGCTCCCGAGCGCAACCACCACAAGCCTCACCTCCAGCCCCGCCCGCTCCCCGAGCGCGCCCGTGCTGCCGTGCTCCCCGGCCAGTGCCTGCGCCAAGTGGCCGACCGTCGCGGCACCCGCAACGTCTTTGTCGCTGGCTGCCTCGAGCGTAACGATGTGCGGATTTCCCGCCTGCCTCAGCGCTGCGAACTCAGCGTCGTTGGTCAGCGCGGCTATGAGCGCTCTGCCTTCGACGCAGGCTGCCTTGCCAACCACGGCTATCGCACCGCGCGCCGCTGATCCACTCCCCCGCTAACCCCCAAAGGCCGGAGCCCCCGCTCCGGCCTTTTCCTTTTCCGTTGCACCCTCACCCCGCCCCATGTCATCCCTCCGCCATGAGCCCTGATTTCTCCCACGAACTGGCCCTCCAAGCCCAAGGTTTCGCCCGCATCGCCGGTGTCGATGAAGTGGGGCGCGGTCCCCTTGCCGGCCCTGTGATGGCCTGTGCCGTCGTCCTTGATCCCGCCCATATCCCCGAAGGCCTCAACGATTCCAAAGCCCTCACCGCAAAACGCCGCGAAGCGCTGACCGCTGAGATTCTCCGCACCGCCGAAGTCTCCATCGCCGAAGCCTCCGTGGCCGAGATCGACACACTCAATATCCTGCGCGCGTCCCACCTCGCCATGGTCCGCGCCCTCCAAGGCCTCTCGCGCCTGCCCGACATGGCCCTGATTGATGGCAACCTGCTGCCGCGCGACATGCCCTCCCCCGGTCGCACCCTGATCAAGGGCGACGCGCTTTCTCTCTCGATTGCCGCAGCCTCCATTGTGGCCAAAACAACACGCGACACCCTCATGATGGATTTGGCGCAACAGTTCCCGGGCTACGGCTGGGAGAAGAACGCCGGCTACCCTTCACCAGCGCATAAACAAGCGCTCCTAGATTTGGGGGTTACCCCGCATCATAGACGTTCCTTCAAACCCATCCACAATATCTTGTATCAAGCAAAAACTATAAGTGACTGATTCAAAAAAGAATTTGACCGCGAATCATGTTTGAATCATCTTTGCCCTAACCACAGAGCGCACGACAGAGGCGCCGGGCAAGAGGCAGAGAATGACAAAGATGACCAAAATCCAGAGCGCGAATGCGCTCCCACTCAACACGATTCTTGATGGTGATTGCATCGAGCGGATGAACAGCCTGCCCGCAGGCTCCATCGACCTGATCTTCGCAGATCCCCCCTATAACCTCCAGCTCAAGGGCGATCTTCACCGCCCCGACAACTCCAAAGTCGACGCTGTTGACGACCACTGGGACCAGTTCTCCAGCTTTGCCGTCTACGATAAATTCACCCGCGAATGGCTGGCCGCCGCCCGCCGCCTGCTCAAACCCGATGGGGCAATCTGGGTGATCGGCTCCTATCACAACATCTTCCGCGTTGGCGCCGCCATGCAAGATGCAGGGTTCTGGATGCTCAACGATGTGGTCTGGCGCAAATCGAACCCCATGCCAAACTTCCGCGGCAAGCGCTTCACCAATGCTCATGAGACGATGATCTGGGCCTCGAAATCCGAAGGCGCGAAATACACCTTCAATTACGAAGCCCTCAAGGCGCTGAACGAAGGCGTGCAAATGCGCTCCGATTGGGTGCTGCCGATCTGCACGGGCCACGAGCGCCTCAAAGATGAAAACGGCGACAAAGCCCATCCAACGCAAAAGCCCGAATCTCTTCTGCACCGCGTGCTCATCGCCTCCACAAAACCCGGCGATGTGGTGCTCGACCCTTTCTTCGGCACAGGCACCACTGGCGCCGTCGCCAAGATGCTGGGCCGCGATTTCATCGGCATCGAGCGCGAAGAGAGCTACCGCAAGGTTGCCACCGCGCGCATCAATGCCGTGCGGAAATTTGACTCAACTGCACTGCAAACCACCACAGGCAAACGCGCCGAACCGCGCATTCCCTTCGGCCAATTGGTCGAGCGTGGCATGTTGCGCCCCGGCGAAGTGCTGACCTCGATCAACGGCAAAGCGGCCAAGGTGCGCGCTGACGGCAGCCTTGTGGCCGACGGCATCAACGGCTCGATCCACCAAGTCGGCGCCGCTCTCGAAGGCGCGCCCTCCTGCAATGGCTGGACCTACTGGTGCTTCCGCCGCGATGGCAAAACCGTGCCAATCGACGTGCTGCGCCAGCAGCTTCGCGCCGAGCTCGAGCACTAGGACATCCACGAAATTATCCGAACACCGCCGGGCGCATCGGGCCTGACTTCCGATGTGCCCACCTCACCTGCCCCGCCCGCATCAAACCGGGTGGGGGTTTTTCGTTTCAGGCCCGCCCCGCCTGCGCGGACAGCATCAAGGGCGAAACACCGATACTTTGTAATGCTGCGGCCCATTTGGCGTCATCTTCCACCGCAAACAGCAACGCTTCCGAGCTTTCCGCTGTCAGCCAGCCATTGTCGGCAATCTCGCTTTCCAACTGGCCTTCGCCCCATCCGGCATAGCCAAGCGTGATCAACGCACGTTGTGGCCCCATGCCCAAAGCCATCGCTTCCAGAATATCACGCGTCGCCGTCATGCCCAACTGATCGGGCAAATATAACGTGCTCTTGCCAGCCCGATAATCGGCCGAGTGCAACACAAATCCCCGCCCGGTTTCCACAGGCCCGCCAAAATGCACCACCAAATCCGGCGCATGTGGTCCGGGTGGCAGGTTGATCTTGCGAAGCACCTCCGCCAAACGCAAATCGCGCAACGGCTTGTTGATGATCAATCCCATCGCCCCGTCTTGCGAGTGCGAACAAATATACACCACCGACCCATCAAACCGTGGGTCGCCCATGCCGGGCATCGCAATCAGCACTTTGCCTGTGAGGTCCATCTGAACTCCTTTACCCCTAATCTGATGCGCGCCCCCCACCCCGGCAAGGGCAGTTTCACCGATGAACACGCTTTCGCGAGAGCGATGCAATATCTCTTCCGCTGCGCTGCGTTGTGCCGCATCTAACAGTTATGAAAACGTCATATCGCTTCTCCACCGCTCTTCTCGCCCTTTGGGTTGGTCTGCCGCTGCCGCTCGCGGCCAGCGAAACCGAGGTCGTCAACCTGACCCTTGTGCCCGGATGGCAAGCCGAGGATGGCACCCATGTCGCAGGCCTCGCCATCGCGCTGGCACCGGGGTGGAAAACCTATTGGCGCAGTCCCGGCGATTCGGGCATCCCGCCATTGGTGGATTTTTCCCGCTCCACCAATCTCGCAAAAGGCACGCTGGAATTTCCTGCGCCCACCACTTTCGACATCAATGGCATGACCTCGGTCGGCTATACTTCCGATGTCATCTTTCCGCTGCTGCTTACTCCGGAAGTCGCCGACAGCCCCATGCATGTCGAAGCCCATGTGATGCTTGGCGTCTGCAAGGATATCTGCGTGCCCTTCGAGATTACTGTCGCGGCTGACCTGCTGGCGGGTATCCCTTACGAAGGCACGTCTGCCTCCGAGCTGCGCGACGCCCTCACTGCACGCCCCACCCCCTCGGATGCCGCGCTGACCTGCCAAACCGAAATGACCGCCTCCGGCCAGACCCTCACCACCCATCTCACCCTGCCCGCCTCGGATGCCGCCGAGTTTGCCATCATCGAACTGGCGGACCGCGAGATTTGGGTCAGCGAAGCCCAGACCACACGCCAAGGCGATGCGCTCACTGTTTCGGTCAGCCTTGAACATGTCGGCGGGCATGGCTTCACCTTCGACCCCGCCACTTTGCGCCTCACCCTGCTCACCGGCCCCACTGCGCTCGACCTGACAGGCTGCGACTAACCGCGCGCAGCGGTGCGCGTTAACCTTTTGATGTCATGACGCGGGCCAGACGTCGGCCATACGCAAATCATACCTGTTGCATGGCAGGGTTTTGGGTGCGGTTAACACCTTGCGAAATAGGGGGCTTTCTGACATATGGCGCGAGTCCGGGCGATGTCTGCCCCGTGCGATTCCCGCCTTCTTCGGGCGGAAAGATCGGCGGATGCGGCGACAAAGCCGGGCGTCAAAGATAGGACGACCTGAACTCTGGCAGGCTTATCAATATGATAGGAACCTGATCGAAGGCCAAGAGCTCTCGGGACGCGCGCAACTTCACGGGAAAAACCGTGAGCAACATAGGAGAGATCAGATGAACCTGATCGCACAGATCGAGGCGGAACAAATCGCCGCGCTCGGTAAAGAAATTCCGGACTTCAAGCCCGGCGACACCATCCGCGTCGGCTTCAAAGTCACCGAAGGCACCCGCTCCCGCGTCCAGATGTACGAAGGCGTTTGCATCAGCCGCAAGCACGGTTCCGGCATCGCCGGCTCGTTCACGGTTCGCAAAATTTCCTTCGGCGAAGGCGTCGAACGTGTGTTCCCGCTCTACTCGACGAACATCGACTCGATCACCGTCGTGCGTCGTGGCCGTGTGCGCCGCGCCAAACTCTACTACCTCCGCTCGCGTCGCGGCAAATCTGCCCGTATCGCGGAAGTCACCAACTACAAGCCGAAATCCGGCGGCGAAGCGTAAGGAGAGGACCGATGAGAAAAGGTATTCACCCCGACTATCACTTCATCGAAGTGAAAATGACCGATGGCACCTCCTTTCAGGTCCGCTCGACCTGGGGCAAAGAAGGCGACACGCTCGCCCTCGACATCGACCCCACCGTGCACCCGGCCTGGACCGGTGGCGGCGCGCGCCTGATGGATGCAGGCGGCCGTGTGTCGAAGTTCAAAAACAAGTATGCCGGTCTCGGCTTCTGAATTTATCAGAAAAATCAACAAGAACGCCGCTCTTAGGGGCGGCGTTTTCTTTTGGCGCATTGGCACGACAGCGGTAACTTCCCTTGATCGAATGCGCGCGATACGGTAGCCGCACGGAACGCCGTTGAGTGCGGAATGAGTGACAGGGGGCCAAGATCGTGGCGCATATAATCGTGGTCGGAAACGAAAAGGGCGGCGCGGGCAAATCCACCGTCTCCATGCATATTGCCACAGCCCTTGTGCGGCTTGGTCACCGCGTCGGCGCAGTTGACCTTGATCTGCGGCAAAAATCTTTCGGACGTTATCTTGAAAACCGTGCCAAATACCTCGCCAAAACCGAGGTGTCCTTGCCCTCGCCCAATTATATCGACCTCCCCGAGGTGGATCCGGCTACGCTAAACCCCGGTGAAAACATTTATGATCGCAGACTGGCTATGGCTGTTGCTGCGCTCGAACTCGACCATGATTTCATCCTTATCGATTGCCCCGGTTCCCACACAAGGCTCAGCCAAGTCGCCCACTCGCTTGCCGATACATTGGTCACGCCCCTCAATGACAGTTTCGTCGATTTCGATCTCCTCGCGCATGTCGATACAGACGGGCGCAAGATCATTGGCCCATCGGTCTATTCCGAAATGGTCTGGTCGGCGCGACAATTGCGTGCACAAGCGGGCCTCAAGCCCATCGACTGGATCGTGTTGCGAAATCGTCTTGGCGCACAAGCCATGGTCAATAAACAGAAAATGGAAGGCGCGCTGGCGAACCTCGCCAAGCGTATCGGCTTCCGCGTCGCGCCCGGCTTTTCCGAACGTGTGATCTTCCGCGAGCTGTTTCCCCGCGGCCTTACCCTGCTCGACCTCAAGGATGTAGGGGTCAAACAGCTCAATATCTCCAACGTCGCGGCTCGTCAGGAATTGCGCGATCTGCTGAAAAGCATCAATTTGCCGGGCGTCGACGTGACCTTCTAATCCGGCTCAGCCTGCGTTCAATGCGGCAAGGGACCGACGGGCCTGCGCCGTGACGCGCGCATCGCAGACCAATTTGACAAAGCCAACGCCCCCAACACAACTGCGCCCCCGGTCAAGGTCCAACCTCCGGGCACCTCTCCCATTGCCACCCACATCAGCAAGGGCGCCAAGACGGATTCAAGCAGCAACAACAAAGCCACCTCCGCCGAAGGAATATAGCGCGGACCTAAAGCCATAAATGTGGCTGAAAGCCCAATAAACGCAGCATGCGCCAAGGAAAGACTCACCTGCTGATGGCTCACCACAAACGGGTCGACAAAAAGCATAATCCCCCCCGCAGAGGCGAGATAACCTAGCCCAACCGCAGGCACCATCGGCACCTTTCGCACCTTCCGTGCCGCTGTCAGACCCAGCGCATAGACCGCCGATACCAACAGCGCCAAGAGATCCCCCGTGACCGATGCCCCCTTCGTTTCGCCCGAACCATAGGCGATAATTGCCAAGCCCGGCACGACGGCCAAAATCGTCCACACCATTCGGCGACTGATCTGTTCTCCCAGAATGATCCGGCTGAAAATCGCAGCAAAGACAGGCATGGACGCAATAATGAACACCACGTTCGCCACGCTCGTCAAACTCACCGCCAATACAAAAAGCAACCCTGAGGCCGACATACACACCGTATAGAGCGCCCCATAAAACCCGGTGCCAAACACAGCACGAAATGCACTCGGTCCCCGCATCACCAAAATCACCAATGTGATGCCCAACCCAACAAACAGAGCACGCCAAAACGCCACAACCAACGCTTCCGCTCCAATAAGGCGCACAAAAAGCGAGTCAGGCACAATGGCCAGCGCCCCCAACGTGGTAAGCACCAATCCCTTGGCTTGGTCTGTCTTGAACATGGCGCGCGCCCCTTCGATTTCCGCCCGGTGTAACGAGCGCTTAGAACGCCGCCAACACCTTTAACGCGCGCCGCAATACCGCAGCCTCTTCGTACGTGAGCGCGCGCAACAATTGCGCCTCATGGGTCTGTGCGATCTGGCGTAAATCGCGATACGCCGCCTGTCCTACCGATGTCAGCGCCAAGGTCTCCACCCGCCGATCCCCGGCATCTCTCGCCCGTGTCAAAAATCGCTTTTCTTCCAACGCCGACACCGCTCGACTGATCTTGGTCTTATGCATCCGCGAGCGCTGCCCGATCTCAGTCGCTGTCATCTGCCCGTATAGCCCCAAGTGAAACAGCACCCGCCACTCGGTTCGCAACATGCCGTAGCGCCCTTTGTAAATCTGCTGAAACGACAGCGAAGCCGCCTCCGCAGCTTGGTTCAGCTGATAGGGCAGGAAGTCCTGCAGCTCAAAAACGTCTTTTTTATCCATAACGTGCGCCTCCATGGTTGTTAGTTACAAAATCAACCATTAACCCCGCAACAGTTTCTGGAGGAGCCGTCATGAATCATCAGCCCAGCCCGCATAACTTCGTGCAAGCCCCCACCCCCCAAGGCACGACGCCCGGCTATATGCCCGGTTTCGGGAACGACTTTGAAACCGAAGCCCTTCCCGGTGTCTTGCCTCAAGGCATGAATAGCCCACAAAAGTGCAACTACGGCCTTTATGGCGAGCAACTCTCCGGCACCGCCTTCACCGCCCCCTCGCATCAAAACGAGCGGACATGGTGCTATCGCATCCGCCCCTCGGTGAAACATTCGCACCGCTACAGCAAGATCGCGCTGCCCTACTGGAAATCCGCTCCGCATATCGATCCCGATGTGGTCTCCATGGGCCAATTTCGCTGGGATCCCCTGCCCACAGGCAGCGCTCCGCTGAACTGGCTAACCGGCATGCGAACAATGACCACCGCAGGCGATGTCAACACTCAAGTCGGCATGGCGTCACATATCTATCTGGTCACCGAATCAATGGTCGACGAATACTTCTATTCCGCCGACAGTGAATTGCTGATTGTGCCCCAAGAAGGCCGCCTGCGCTTTTGCACAGAACTGGGTATCATCGATCTCGAACCCAAGGAAATCGCAATCCTACCGCGTGGCCTTCTCTACCGCGTCGAAGTGCTCGATGGCCCCTGCCGCGGTTTTGTCTGCGAAAATTATGGCCAAAAGTTTGAACTCCCCGGCCGCGGCCCAATCGGCGCCAATTGCATGGCCAACCGTCGCGACTTCAAAACACCCGTCGCCGCCTTTGAGGATCGTGAAACCCCTTCAAAGGTGGTCATCAAATGGTGCGGCCAATTCCACGTCACCGAAATTGGTCACAGCCCCCTCGATGTCGTTGGCTGGCACGGCAACTATGCACCCTGCAAATATGACCTACGCACCTATTGCCCCGTCGGCGCGGTACTCTTTGACCACCCCGACCCCTCAATCTTCACCGTTCTGACCGCTGCATCCGGTGTGCCCGGCACCGCAAACATCGACTTCGTCCTTTTCCGGGAACGGTGGATGGTCGCCGAAGACACCTTCCGACCACCATGGTATCACAAGAACATTATGTCCGAACTGATGGGCAATATTTACGGCCAATATGATGCTAAACCCAAAGGCTTCGTACCCGGCGGCATGAGCCTTCATAACATGATGATGCCACACGGCCCCGACAGAAACGCGTTTGAAAACGCCTCCAATGCGGACCTCGCCGCACATAAGCTCGACAACACCATGTCTTTCATGTTTGAAACCCGCTTCCCTCAGCACCTCACAGGCTTCGCAGCCACCGAGGCTCCGCTGCAGGACGACTATATCGACTGCTGGACGAGCCTTGAGAAGAAATTCGACGGCACGCCCGGCAAGAAGTAACAAAAGAGGGGGCGCTGCCCCCCGCGCTGCGCGCGCCCCCCGGGATATTTCAAGCAAGAAGACCCGATGACGCGCGCATGCGAACAACAGGAGAAACAGACGTGGGTTTGATGAAGAGCTGGGTCGCCAGCGCAAATACGGTCGATCACCCTTTTCCGCTCAACAATCTACCCTATGGGGTGTTTTCTGTTGGCGGCGACGATCCGCGCTGCGGCGTAGCGATTGGCGACATGATCCTTGATTGCCTTGCTGCCGAAGAGGCCGGGCTCTTGGAGTTTGACGAAGGCCCCTTCTTCGACGTTCCGTTCTGGAATGAGGTAATGGAAGCAGGTCCACGATTTTGGGCAGAACTGCGCGCGCGCTTGCAAGAACTCTTGGCTGAGGGGGCCGCTGCGCGCTCCGAACTCGAAACCTGTCTGGTCGCGCAAGTCGATGCAGAGATGCATCTCCCGTTCCTCGTTGCAGAATACACCGACTTTTATGCGGGTCGGCATCACGCTTTCAATGTGGGATCTATGTTCCGTGATCCGGCAAATGCTTTGCCACCCAACTGGCTTCACATCCCCATCGGGTATAACGGGCGCGCCTCATCGGTTGTTGTCTCAGGCACTCCCGTGCGCCGTCCTTGGGGTCAGCTGAAATCACCCGACCATGCACAGCCCGCCTTTCTTCCCTCGCGACGTTTCGATTTCGAGCTGGAAATGGGTGCGATCGTCGGCACCCCTTCTGATCGCCCTGTCACCGTAGACGAAGCCGATGCGATGATCTTCGGCTATGTCTTGCTCAACGACTGGTCAGCACGCGATATCCAAGCATGGGAGTATCAACCGCTCGGCCCGTTCCAAGCCAAGGCAACAGCGACGTCGCTCTCGCCTTGGATCGTGACCCAAGCGGCCCTCGCCCCCTTTCGAGCCTCATGCCCCCCTCGTGACGTAGAGCTTTTACCGCATTTGCGCGATACAGGCCCAATGCTCTATGACATCACCCTCACCGCCAGTATCGCCCCCGAAGGCAAGCCCCCCACCAAGCTGAGCCAAACCAATTACCGCGAGATGTATTATTCCGCCGCGCAGCAGCTTGCCCATCACACCACCTCCGGCTGCCCGATGAACCCGGGTGACCTTCTTGGCTCCGGCACGATTTCCGGGCCGACCAAGCCTGAACGCGGTTCGCTTTTGGAACTGTCTTGGGGCGGCAAGGACCCCATCACACTTGATACTGGCGAGGTCCGCTCTTTTCTTGAGGATGGCGATACGCTCACGCTTTCGGGCCATGCCAAAGGTGACGGATTCACCATTGGGTTCGGCACTTGCTCTGGGAAAATCCTGCCTGCCCTTCCCGACCCATATGCAAGATAATCATCTTCTTGCTTGAAATATCCCCGCCGGAGGCTCCTGACCAAGCCTCAGGCTCCACGACAAAGGAACGCGCGACATGGCCAAGAAATTTGCCTCACAAGGTGATATGACCGAAAAGAACATCTCCTTCACCGAAGTCGGTGACGGCCTTTGGGCCTTTACCGCTGAAGGCGATCCGAATTCCGGTGTGATCATCGGCGACGACAGCGTGATGATCGTCGAAGCACAGGCCACCCCGCGCCTTGCTGCCAAGGTCATCGAGAAGGTGCGCGAGCTGACCGACAAGCCAATCTCTCATCTCGTGCTCACCCATTATCACGCGGTGCGTGTCTTGGGGGCTTCGGCTTATGGCGCAAGGGAGGTGATCATGTCGGATACAGCCCGAGCCATGGTGGTTGAGCGAGGCCAAGAGGATTGGGACAGCGAGTTTCAACGCTTTCCGCGGCTCTTTCAGGGGCACGAGTCTATTCCCGGCCTGACCTATCCAACGACCACTTTCTCAGACCGCTTGACTGTCTATCTGGGCAAACGCCGTGTCGACATCATGCACCTTGGGCGCGCGCATACTGCGGGCGATGCCGTGGTCCATGTGCCCGACCAGAACGTTATGTTCACAGGCGACATCGTCGAATACCACTCTGCCTGTTATTGCGGTGACGGGCATTTCGCCGATTGGAGCGACACGCTGGACAATATTGCGTGGTATGATGTCGACGCTATTGCTCCCGGCCGGGGCGATGCGCTTATCGGCAAGGAGATGGTGCATGCCGCCATCGAAAATACCCGAGATTTTGTCACATCCACCTATCGCCCGGTACAGCGTGTCGCCGCGCGCGGTGGCAGCCTCAAGGACGCTTGGGATGCTGTACGTGCTGAATGCGATCCGAAGTTCAAGGACTATGCGATCTATGAGCATTGCCTGCCCTTCAATGTCGCCCGTGCCTATGATGAGGCCCGGGGTCTTGATACGCCCCGAATTTGGACCGCGCAGCGCGATATGGAAATGTGGGACGCGCTTCAGAGCTAAGATAATCGGCGCGCGCCCCGCGATGGCGCGCGCCGTTTCGAACCTTCCACGGCATTCTTGTGAGGGCCCATGAACAAGATCTTCGAAATCCCGCTTTACCCCTACGCCCGCCACCCCGATCAAGACGCCACACCGCCTGCGCGCCGTAAGGTGGTGATCGTGGGCGCGGGCCCTGTTGGTTTGGCCGCGGCCATCGATCTTGCCCAGCAGGGAATTGAAGCCGTCATTTTGGATGAGAACGACCGTGTCTCATTTGGCTCGCGCGCCATCTGCTTTGCCAAACGGACCTTGGAGATCGCAGATCGGCTGGGATGTGGCGCGCCGTTGGTCGACAAGGGTGTGCAGTGGAATGTCGGCAAAGTCTTTATGGACGAACGTCAGGTCTATGACTTCAACCTGCTGCCAGAAGACGGCCACCGCCGCCCGGCCTTTATCAATCTTCAGCAATATTACTTTGAGGATACATTGGTGTCCCGTCTGCGGGCACTAGAGGCGAAAGGCGCGCCCATCTCTATCCGCGGCGGCAGCAAGGTCACATCGGTTGAGAACAATACCGACCATGTGCGCCTCGTGGTGCAAACGCCTGATGGCCCTTATACGCTTGACGCCGATTGGCTCATTGCCTGTGACGGGGCCAATAGCCCGACACGGCAGATCATGGGCCTCGATTTCGTCGGCAGAGTGTTTGAAGATAACTTCCTGATTGCCGATGTGATCATGGATGCTGAATTTCCAACCGAGCGGTGGTTCTGGTTCGACCCGCCTTTCAACAAGGGCCAGTCCGCGCTCTTGCACAAACAGCCTGATGGCGTCTGGCGCATCGACCTTCAGCTGGGGTGGGACATCGACAAAGTCGAAGAAAAAAAGCCCGAGAATGTGATCCCGCGCCTAAAGGCAATGCTGGGCGAGGCAATTGAGTTTCAGCTGGAATGGGTCTCGATCTACACATTCCAATGCCGCCGGATGGAGCGTTTCCGTCATGGTCGCGTGCTCTTTGCGGGCGACAGCGCGCATCAGGTCTCCCCCTTTGGCGCGCGCGGTGCCAACTCCGGCCTGCAAGACACAGACAACCTGATCTGGAAACTCAGACTGGTAATTGACGGCCACGCACCCGATAGCCTGCTCGACAACTATGACCACGAACGCGTCTTTGGCGCCGATGAAAACATCCTCAACTCCTCACGCTCGACCGACTTCATCACACCAAAATCCGCGCAAAGCCGAATTTTCCGCGATGCCGTGTTGGATCTCTCCGAGCATCACGCCTTTGCGCGGCCGTTGGTCAATTCGGGCCGCCTGTCTATGCCGTGCACTTACGATGGTTCGTTGCTCAACAGCCCCGATGCCCTTCCCCAAGCGCCCGCACGCACGCGTCCGGGCAGCCCTTGCCCCGACGCCCCACTTGGCACCGACGGCACCTACCTTCTGGATAGGCTCACCTCAGGCTTCACGCTTCTTGCCCTGAACACCCCCGTGCCAGACAGCCTCACCATCGATGGCCTGGCGCTAAATATACAGACGCTTCGCGCTGAAGGGGCCTTGGCCGCGCGCTATCTCGGCGAGGCCCCACAGGGCCTCTACCTGATCCGCCCGGATCAACACATCGCCGCCCGTTGGCCTGCCTATGACGAAACCGCCGTCAAACGCGCTCTTGCCCGCGCAACTGGCAAGGAGTGAGCCTGTGACAAAGCTGATCTTGACCCCCAATCTCGCCCGCGCCGATGACACTTACGCCGCGCTCCTCGCCGCGCATGAGGGCCTGTCGAAACCAGAAAGCGACGCGCTCAACGCGCGCCTCCTTCTCATCTTGATCAACCATATTGGCGATCAAGATGTGATCAAGGCCGCCCTAACCGCCGCCAAGCGTCCCACATAGGGGCGCTATTCACCTAACTCTGAAACATGCGCGCTTTCAGCGCTCGGTCCATGTTGCGTATGGCAAAGCCCTCCTGCTTGGGCCATTCGCCATAGGGGTCTTCGCATCCGCCCAAGGCAAAACGCGCATGCAAAGGCCAATTCGGGTTATCAAGGGCAGGCCGCCCGAGGGCCACAAAATCTGCCGCCCCCTCGGCAATCACCGCTTCCGCCTCTTCAGGTGCCCCCAAAAGCCCGACCGCCATGGTGGCAATCCCTGCACCTTCCCGCACCGCCCGCGCATGAGCTACCTGATAGCCCGGCCCAACAGAGAACCGCGCGCCATCAAACCCGCCCGATGAGCAGGTAACCACATCCACGCCCTCTGCCTTCAAAGCCCGCGCCAGCGCTATACTATCCTCCACTGTCACGCCGCCCTCTACGGCATCTACCGTCGAAATTCGCACCGCCAACGGCAAATCTTCTGGCCAAACCGATCGAACTTCTCGCACCACAGCGAGTGGCAAGCGCATCCGGTTCTCCCGCGAACCACCCCATTCATCCGTGCGATGATTGGCCAGCGGCGAGAGAAACTGATTAAGCAGATAGCCATGCGCCATATGCAGCTCGACGAACTTGAACCCAGCCCGCAGCGCGCGCCGGGCCGCTGCCGCAAATTGCCCGGGCAAGGCTTCAATCTCGGCGGCACTCATTGCCCGTGGCCTCTTGAAGCCGCTCGGCCCCGGCTCGGCGGCATGCATCAGGGCAGATGGCGCAAGCGGCTCCCATTCCTCAAAGGCCCCAGCCATCCGCTCTTCGGGCGTTTCGTCAAACGCACCGCGATACCACAACGCAGTAGACGCCTTGCGCCCGGCATGGCCAAGCTGGATCCCAGGCACAGCCCCTTCTGCGGCAAGAAAACTGGCAATCCGCGCCAATGGGCCAACCTGCGCGTCGTCCCACAATCCCAAGCAACCATAGGTGATCCGCCCCTCGGGCACGACGCCTGTCGCTTCGACGATCACTGTGCCAAAGCCACCCATGGCGAAGCGCGCCAAATGCGCGAAATGCCAGTCATTTGCCACACCATGCCGCGCCGAATACTGACACATTGGCGACAGAACCGCGCGGTTTCGCATGGTGACACCCCGGATTGTCACCGGTTCCAATAGCTTGCTCATCGCGCTTTCCCCTCAAGTTCCACCAGTCACTTCAACGCCCTTCTGCGGAAAGCGTCAACACCCACGCAACCGGGCTTCCTCCGCGCCTCAGAACGCGCTACTTTTGATCAAATCGATGCGCGGAGTAGTGCGATGAAAGACGAGAACTTCCTGAAAGAGAATAATGCCCGCCACCTCTGGCACCCAATGGGCGCACCCGGCGACCTGCAAGCAGCGCCCCCTAAGATCATCAAAGGCGCCGAAGGGGTTCGGATCATCGACATCGATGGCCACGCCGCTGTTGACGCGGTAGGTGGCCTCTGGTGCGTGAACCTTGGCTATTCCAACGATGTGGTGAAAGACGCAATCGCCAAACAGCTTTACGATCTGCCGTATTATTCGGCCTTCGCCGGCACCACCAACCCCACTGCAATCGAAGCCTCGTATATGGTGCGCGAATTCTTCGCCGCAGACGGGATCGCACGGGTGTTTTTCACCTCCGGCGGCTCTGATTCCGTCGACACGACAATGCGACTGGCGCGCCAATACCACCGCCTGCGGGGCGAACCCACGCGGACCAAATTCATTTCGCTGAAAAAGGGCTATCACGGCACCCATTTCGGCGGCGCATCGGTCAACGGCAACAACCGTTTCCGCATCAATTACGAACCGCTTATCCCGGGCTGTTTCCACCTGCCCGCCCCCTACACCTACCGTAACCCCTTCAACGAAACCAACCCCGAGGTGCTGGCACAATTAATCGCGCAAGCTGCCGAGGACGAGATCCAGTTTCAGGGCCCCAAATCCATCGCAGCCCTGATTATGGAGCCGATCCTTGGCGCGGGTGGCGTTATCGTGCCCCCTGCGACCTTCATGCCTTTGATGCGCGAAATCTGCGACCGTCACGGCATCTTGTTGATCTCCGACGAAGTCATCACGGGCTTTGGGCGTACTGGCGATTGGTCTGGCGCGCGTCATTGGGGCGTCAAGCCAGACATGATGTCCACTGCCAAAGGCATCACCTCCGGCTACTTCCCGGTCGGTGCGGCGCTGATGTCAGACAAGGTCGCGGAAGTCTTCGAGAATGACAAAACCGGCGAAGGTGCAATCTGGCATGGTTACACCTATTCCGCCCATCCTGTGGGCGCTGCGGCCGTCATCGCGTGCTTGTCGGAAACCATGCGCCTGAACACCGCCGCCAATGCAGGCCCGCGCGGCACGCAACTCTACGAAGGCGTGCTGAAACTGGCCGCGAAATATGACATTATTGGCGATGTGCGTGGGGGTCATGGCCTGATGACCGGGATCGAGCTGGTGTCCGACCGCGCCGCAAAAACACTGATGGACCTCTCTACAATGAAGCGCATCCACACCACCGCCTATGAAGCGGGTGCCATGGTGCGTTTGGGCGGCAATAACATCTTGATGTCACCGCCCCTGACCATCACCGCCGAGGAAATCGACATCATCCTCACCGCCTTGGACAAGGGCTTCGCGGCCGCCTGATCTGGCTCGCGAATTTTCTGTGAAAATTGGGCACGCCACATTCGGCGTGCCTTTTCGTTACTGTTCGCTCAGACCGCGCGCCAAAGCCACGCTCCGCCCGGCCCCTCGTCACGAGTAACTGCGCCTCGCACCAGCAAATGGTTCAAATGCGCCACCGCTTCGACCATGGCCAAGCCATAGGTGCCCCCATCAATTGTGCGCTTGAACAACGGCGGAAAGCACTCGACTGCCGTCTTTGGCACTGCCAAATGCTGCAAAAGCCGCTTCAAGGCCCCTTCGTGGTTCTCGATGAGTTGCCGCATCCGCGTCGGCGCGCCCGTAAACGGCAGTTTGTGCCCGCCCAAGACCAGCTGATCCTCCCGCGCCAATTCGGCAAAGCGGTGACAACTCTCCAGCCATTCCCCCAGCGGGTCCGCCTCCGGCTCCGAGGGCATCACGCCAATATTGGGCGAAATCGATGCCAATATCTGGTCACCCGATAAAATCACCTGATCTTCGCGGCTCCAAAATGTCAGATGCTCTGGCGCATGCCCATTGCCGACATGCACATCCCATGTCCGCCCTGCTGCCGTGATCACCTCGCCCTGCTGCACCCTTCGATACCCCACGGGCAGCGGATGCGACATATCGGCAAAGTTAAAGGGCCGCTCTGCACAGCGCTTGGCATAAATCTCGCCATCCATCCCCGCCCGCCGCCAAAATGCGCGGGCAGGCTCGGTGGCTTCGGCCTCTTCATCCAAAATCAGCATCCGGCTCAGCGCCCATGCCGTGCGTGACGCCCAAAGCGATGCACCGCGCGCCATAAACCATCCCGCCGCCCCCACATGATCAGGGTGATGATGGGTCAACAAAATCCGCCCCACGGGCTTGCCCCGCAATGGCCCGGCCAGCAAATTTTCCCAAATCGCCACCGAGGTCTTGGAATAGACGCCGCAATCCACCAGCGTCCAATGATCCCCCTCATCAAGCGCATAGATATTCACATGATCGAGCGTCATCGGCAGCGGCAAGCGCAACCACAAGATCCCTTCCGCCACTTCCAACGCCGCCCCGGTCTCGGGCGGCGCTTCCCACGGGTAGCGAATACCCCCAGCGACAGCGACGTTTGAGGCGATAGTGGTCACGCTGCAAAATCTTCCAGCGTAAAGGCGTACAGATCATCCGCCCCCGCACGTGCATGCTCCAAAAAGGCAGCATGCTCCGGCAACAGCCGCCCGATGTAGAACCGCGCCAATTTCGACCGCGCCCCTTCCCCGCCTTCGGCCATGGCCGCCTTAAGGTGGTAATGCGCGCCCAGCACCCGCGCGAAGGCCATCAAGAACGGCACGGATCCCGCAAAACGCTCTGCCATATTGGATTGTGACACCAACCACTCAACCGCCTCACGCAGCGATTCCGACGCCTCCCACACCGGAGCGGCCAAATCAGGCAGGCTCCCGCGCGCGGCTTCGGCTACGGCTTCGATCTCATCGAGCAACCGAAATGCCGCCTCGCCACCATCCATCATCTTGCGGCCCACTAGATCCATCGCCTGAATCCCGTTGGTGCCCTCATAAATTGCCGTAATCCGCACATCGCGCGAATATTGCGCCGCACCGGTCTCCTCGATGAAGCCCATGCCACCGAAGATCTGCACGCCGTGCTCAGCCACACGCATACCCGCCTCCGAGCCAAAGGCCTTGGCAATCGGCGTCAGCAACGCTGCGCGCGCGTTCCATTCCGGCTCGCCCGTCGCCGTGGCCATATCGATCGCAGTGCCACAAGCCATGGCAATCGCCCGGCTGGCAAAAGTCTCGGCCTTCATCGTCAGCAGCATCCGCCGCACATCGGCGTGCTGAATGATCGGGCCCATCTGCTGGCGGTCCTTGGCATAGGCCAAGGCATGCTGATATGCGGCTTCCGCCACACCCACGCCCTGCACACCCACATTCAGGCGGGCATTGTTCATCATGGTGAACATGGCCGCCATTCCCTTATGCGGCGCACCTACAAGCCAGCCTTTTGCGCCGTCATATTGCATCACACAGGTGGGGCTGCCGTGAATGCCCATCTTATGCTCCAATGACACCACCTTGAGGCTGTTTGCCTCACCAAGCGAGCCATCGGCATTGGGCAGGAACTTTGGCACCATGAAGAGCGAAATACCCTTCACCCCCGCCACGGCATCGGGCAGGCGCGCCAACACAAGGTGGCACACATTGCCGCCAAAATCATGGTCGCCCCATGTTATGTAAATCTTCTGCCCACTGATTGCATAAGAGCCGTCACCATTCGGCTCTGCTTTCGACTTCAGCGCGCCCACATCAGAACCCGCCTGTGGCTCCGTCAGGTTCATCGTGCCGGTCCACTCACCAGTGACCAGCTTTGGGATATACATCGCCTTGATCTCATCGCTCGCGTGATGCTCCAGCGCTTCAATCTGGCCTTGGGTCAACAATGGATTAAGCCCCAACGACATGCATGAGGCCGCCATCATGTCATTGAACATCACCGTCATCGTCTGAGGCAATCCCATGCCGCCGTGCTCGGGCGAAGCCGACAGCCCAAGCCATCCACCATCGCCAAGCGCGTGAAATGCCTCGGCAAAGCCGGGCGAAGACCGCACAACCCCATTCTCCAGCACCGCGCCCTGCACATCACCACCACGATTGAGCGGCGCCACAACGCCCTCCATCAACTTGCCCAGCTCTTCCAAAATCGCATCCACTGTCTCGGGCGTGGCATCGGCGTAGCGATCGGTTGCCGCGACATCGGCAAAGCCAACCACGTGATCAAGGATAAAGCGGAAATCGGTCGTCGGGGCTCGGAAAGGCATGTTTGTCTCCTTCAGCGCGGTCTAAAGCATCTTAGCGATGGCATCATGGCAGTTCATCTTGGCAAGGCATGTCTGGCCAGATAGGTGACGCCCAGTTAGCCTTGGCATACACAGGGCTTCACGCCCCTCGCAATCGAAACGCCGCGTCAGAGCTTGATCCAGTGCCCCAAACACCCCCCCCTCCAGTGACTGCGCTGCTGCTGCCGAACGCAGAAGGCATCGCCATGGCCGCACAAACGCTGCGCGAAGGAGGGCTCGTCGCATTCCCAACCGAGACGGTTTATGGCCTTGGTGGCGACGCCACCAACGACCTTGCCGTCGCCCGAATTTTCGAAGCCAAAGGCCGCCCGCGCTTCAACCCATTGATTGCCCATGTGGCCGATATTGCCGCCGCGCGCCGCCTGACCAAATGGTCAGACCGCGCTGAAGCCGTTGCTCAGGCCTTCTGGCCCGGCCCCCTGACCCTCGTGCTGCCCTTAGCCGACGCGCATGGGCTGTCCCCTTTGGTCACTGCCGAATTGCCCAGTGTCGCCGTGCGCCTGCCCGCGCATCCACTGGCACGCGCGCTCCTTGCCGCTGTTGGCCGCCCTATCGCTGCGCCTTCGGCCAATCCCTCGGGGCGCATCAGCCCAACCACGGCCTCCCATGTGATGGCCGGCCTTTCGGGACGTATCGCAGCGGTGCTGGATGGCGGCCCATGCTCGGTGGGTGTCGAATCGACCATTCTGGGCCTTACCGAGGACCAGCCCGCTCTCCTGCGCCCCGGAGGCGTGCCAGCAGAAGTCCTCGAAACGCTCTTGGGCCAGCCGCTCCGCCGCCATGCTCCGGGCGAGGCTGTCTCTGCACCCGGTCAACTCGCCTCACATTATGCCCCCGGCGCCCGCGTCCGCCTCAACGCCCATGACTGCGCGCCGGGCGAGGTTCTCTTGGGCTTTGGTCCGATGGAATGCGCTCTCAATCTCTCGCCCAAAGGCGATCTTGCCGAAGCGGCCGCCGCCCTCTTTAGTGCTCTGCACAGCCTCGATGCATTGAACCCCGCAGGCATTGCCATCGCGCCCATCCCTGATGTGGGACTTGGTCGCGCCATCAATGACCGCCTCGCCCGCGCCGCGGCCCCTCGTTGAGCCCTTCTGAGCAGAGCAAAGCCGACCGCTTGGATGGGAATACGTCATAACGCTTCCCATACGCAAAACATACGTAAATCATACGTGCCATCACGCGCACCGTTGACCCTGCCGTTGCGGCTGTTACCAAGGGTTTTATGCTGGAAGTATTCCTCAAAACCCTGCCCTTCTTCGCCCTTATCGGGGTCGGGTACTTCGCCGGAAAGACGCGGTTCTTTTCCGAGGAAGCTACTGGTGCCATTACAAAATTTGTCTTTTACTTCGCCCTCTCCGCGATGATTTTCCGCTTTTCGGCCAACCTGTCTTTGGGCGACCTCTTCGATGTCAGCTTCATCTCCGCCTACCTCTGGGGCACCGCGTTTGTCTATGGAATCGGCATGGGTGTCGCGTTCCTAAGAGGCCTCCAAGCCGACGAAGCCTCCGTCGAAGCCCAGTGCGCGGCCATTGGAAACGTTGGATTTTTAGGCATTCCGATGCTTGCGCTGCTTATGGGTGAGCAAGCTGTGGGCTATGTCATGATCATCCTCTCCATCGATATGATCGTGTTCGGATCGCTGATCGTCATTTTGATCACGGGCTCAAAAGAGGGCAAAATATCCTTCGGCATCCTGCGCTCGGTAGGATTGGGACTTATCAAGAACCCGATGATAGTTTCGATTATATTGGGATTGTCGTGGTCGAGCACAGGAGTGCCCCTGCCGACGCCGATCATGGAGTTCGTCACCACCCTCGGTGCCGCAGCCACCCCCGGCGCGCTTTTCGCTATCGGTGCGTCTCTCGCGTCGAAATCTGCCGAACGCATCGAAGTCGCTGCGTGGCTGTCATTTTGCAAGCTGATCCTGCACCCTGCCTTCGTGGCAATTGGTGCGCTTTGGCTCTTCCCCGTTGATACCTATGCCGCGTCCGTCATGATCGCCGCCGCCTCCCTGCCCGTCGCGGGCAATGTCTATATCCTTGCTCGACATTACGGCGTCGCGCCACAGCGCGTATCCGCGTCGATTTTGATATCAACAGCCACCTCTGTTCTAACAGTTTCTGCAATAATTGCATGGGTTTACACTCCGCCAATCTGAATATTGGTGCAGGAGATGAAGGGGAATTGCATATGGAAATCATCGCTGAAAATCGCTGCTTTGGCGGCACACAGGGCGTTTATCGCCATCGCTCCGAAGCCACCTCATGCGAGATGACTTTCGGTCTTTTCCTGCCGCAAGAAGCCAATGAAGGCCCCGTTCCCGTGCTTTGGTATCTCTCTGGCCTGACGTGCACCCACGAAAATGCCATGGTAAAGGCCGGCGCTCAACAATGGGCCGCCGAACAGGGCATCGCTCTGGTCTTCCCCGACACCTCCCCGCGCGGCGCTGACGTGGCCGACGACGCAGCCTATGACCTGGGCCAAGGGGCTGGCTTCTACCTTAACGCAACCCAAACCCCATGGGCGCCCCATTTCCAAATGTGGGATTATATCGCGCACGATCTCCCGACGCTCTTGGAGCGCGAATTTCCACTCGACATGACCCGCCAATCAATCACCGGGCACTCGATGGGCGGTCATGGCGCCCTGACCCTCGCTATGGGGCTAAAGGATCGGTTTCGGTCGGTTTCGGCCTTTTCGCCAATCTGCAATCCGACGACAACAGACTGGGGCCGAAAACAGCTTTCAGCCTATCTCGGCCCCAACGAGAGCACATGGGAGGCTCATGATGCGACGCTTCAGATGCGAGCGAACGGCCTTGATATCCCGCTGCTCATCGACATCGGCACCGACGACCAATTCATGACGCACCTCAAGCCTGAAGCACTCGCCGCCGCAGCGATGGAGCGCCGGATCCCCTGCGCCTTGCGCCTGCAAGAGGGATACGATCACAGCTATTTTTTCGTCTCCACCTTTATCGAGGAACATATCACCTTCCATGCCGAGGCGCTTTATTCGTGAGCGTGATCTATATCGACGCCGACGCTTGCCCGGTCAAAGAAGAGGCCGAACGGGTGGCCACTCGGCACGGTCTCAAGATGATCCTCGTGTCGAACGGCGGGTTGCGCCCTTCGCGTAATCCACTGGTTGAAAACGTGATTGTGCCGGAGGGCCCCGATGTAGCCGATATCTGGATTGCCGAACGCGCTGGACCGGGCGATGTGGTGGTCACAGGCGATATCCCCCTCGCGGCACGCTGTGTCGTCACAGGGGCCAAGGTGCTCAAACACAATGGCGAAGCCCTGACAGAAGCCAATGTGCGGGAGGCGCTCGCCATGCGTGATCTGATGGCCGACCTCCGATCCGCCGATCCCTTTCGCCAAGGCGGGGGGCGACCCTTTACAAAAGCTGACCGCTCGCGTTTCCTAGACGCATTGGAGCGCGCCGTGAGGGCCGCAAGGGGGGCATGATGCGGCCAGAACTGGTGGTTTTCGACATCGGTAACGTGCTGATCGAATGGCAACCCGAACGCTTTTTTTCCCGCGAAGTCGGACCTGAACGTAGCGCTGCCTTTTTCGCGAATGTACCTATTCATCGCATCCATCACCGCGTCGATTCCGGCGCGCGATTTGCCACTATACTAGAGGCTATCGAGGATTACCCCGAGTTTGCACCCGAACTGCAACTTTGGCACGATGGCTGGTCACGACTTGCAGGCACGCCAATCCCCCACTCCATCCGCCTGCTGCGTGCGCTTCGCAGCAAGGGCATCCCCGTTTGGGCGCTCACAAATTTTGGTGAAGAGCCCTTCGAAATATCGTGTAACGATCATGATTTCCTCACCGAATTCGACGGGGCGGTTGTCTCGGGCCGGATCGGCATCGCCAAGCCAGATGCAGGCATCTACGAAGCCCTTGAAGACGCCGTCGAGACGCCGCGCTCCAAGATCCTGTTTGCTGATGATCGTGCCGAGAATATTGCCGCAGCCAAGGCACGTGGCTGGCAAACCCATCTTTTTGAGACCCCCGCCGGATGGGCGGATCGTCTCGTTTCTGATGATCTTCTGAGCCGAAAGGACGCACAATGAGTCTGACAATCGTTCCCTTTGCGGAAGGAGAAGCTCGACTGGACTGGATTGGTCTGACAGATGCAATTGCTGCGGGTCACGCCCTGCCAAAGGCCGAAATTGCCGATACTTTTCTATATCGGGGCAAAGATACCTTGCTTAATCGCGCGGCATGGATCGACGGGTTGGGACTTGCTGTCAAATCGGCCACAATCTTTCCGGGAAATGCAGCAACAAGCGACCCTACCGTCAACGGAGGTGTCACACTCTATCGCGATAGCGACGGGGCACTGGAAGCCTTGGTAGATTTTCATCTGGTCACCAAGTGGAAAACCGCTGGTGACAACCTGCTTGCAGCCCGTAAAATCGCGCGTGAAGATAGCCGCAATATTTTGATTATTGGAGCAGGCACCGTTGCCCGCTCTCTGGTGCAGGCCTATTCAGCGGCCTTTCCGGAAGCCAGTTTTACCGTGTGGAACCGCACACATGCCAATGCTCTGGCGTTCGCGGCGTCAATCCCTGGCATGGCTGTCGCCGAGAACTTGGAGCACGCAGTAAAGGCCGCAGATATCATTACCTCCGCAACGATGACGACCGAGCCGAATTTGAAAGGCGAGTGGCTTCAAGCAGGTCAGCACGTTGATCTGATCGGTGCTTATCGACCTGATATGCGCGAAGTCGATGATGAGGCACTGCGCCGAAGCCGGATCTTTGTCGATAGCTTTGATACCACCGTCGGGCATATCGGCGAGTTGAAAATTCCACTCGCAGCGAGCGTGATTTCCCGGGGCGACTTGGTAGCGGATTACTACGACCTGTCCCGATTTTTCCGGACCGCCGATAGTGACATCACCTTATTTAAGAATGGGGGTGGCGCGCATCTCGATCTGATGACGGCACGCTATATTCTTGATCGATTCCGCGGATGATCGGCTGGGCGTTTTTTGGAGCGATCGCTGTTGCGCCATTTCTGCGCGAAGCTTTGCGCGCCCCCATGACCGACGACACTCGCCAAAACGCCCCGGGGCAAATCTCTGCTCTGCCGATGGGCAGGACCCATATTCGATGGATGGGGGCCGCTGATGGGCCAGTTGCGGTTTGCGTACATGGCTTGACCACACCAAGCCGAGTTTGGGAAGGCTTGGCGCAGGAGTTGGGAACACGTGGTTTCCGTGTCTTGGCCTATGACCACTTCGGGCGCGGCTTTTCCGATACGGTCCGCGGGCGTCAAGACAGGGCTTTTTTTCTGAAACATCTCAACGAGGTGCTGGCCAACGAACAGGTAAAGGATGGCTTCACACTTATCGGCTATTCCATGGGCGGTGCCATCGCCACTGCTTTTGCCGCAGAAAACCCCAAACGTTTGAAACAGATGATCCTGCTTGCCCCGGCGGGAATGGGCCACGACCTAGGCCCCGTCGCCAAGGCCACCATGTGGCCCGGTATTGGCGATTGGTTGATGCTGGCACTCTTCGCGCGCGGCCACCGAAAAGGCACTGAAACCGAACGTGCCTTACCGACCAGCGTACCGGGAATTGTCGACTACCAGCAGGCCGAGTTGCAGAGGCGCGGGTTTATTCCAGCGGTATTGTCATCGCTGCGAGGCATTCTCTCTGACCGTCTAGAGAGCGATCATCGCGCCTTGGAGGGTGCGCTTCCAGTTCTGGCCATATGGGGCGGTATCGACAAAACCATACCGCTCTCACGGCGAGATGTTCTGGCCGCGTGGAACCCGACCGCGCGCCATGCTACGATCGACGACGCCGGGCATGGACTTACCTATACTCATACCTCGGACGTTATGGGCGCCATTGATCACGCTGGCTGAGCCGCAGTCACCTCGCGCTCTTTCACTGGAAGGTGGACGATAGCCGAAAAAGCGCCGACCGCGACGCCAACCCACCAAACCGCCGTGTAGCTGCCATAGGCGTCATACATCCGCCCACCAAGCCAAACACCCAAAAAGCTGCCCAGTTGGTGCGAGAAAAAAACGATCCCGTAAAGCGTGCCCATGTAACGCAACCCATAAAGATGTGCGATCAATCCACTGGTCAGCGGCACTGTTGCCAGCCACAAAGACCCCATCAGAGCAGAGAATATCAATACCGTTGCGGGCGTCATCGGCACCATGATGAACCATGCCGCAATGATCGTGCGGCCGACATAAATCCCCGCAAGAAGATATTTCTTGGAGTAGCGCTTTCCAAGCCAACCAGCGGTCAAAGTGCCTGCGATATTGGCAAGCCCGATGATGGAAATCGCAACAGCGCCCAAAGCTGAAGTCGTGGTGATCCCAATTTGATGCAAAATTCCATCAGACAAGATTGGACCGCACATTTCGGTTACGAAGGCCGGGAAGTGGGCTGTTACAAAGGCAAGCTGGTAGCCGCAGGAAAAGAAGCCCAGAAAAATCAACGTGTAGGACGGATCCTTGAAGGCACGTTTGAGTATCGTGCCCATGCTCTCTTCCAATTCTGTCTTGGAAGCTGCGGGCGCGCGCATCATCGGCAATGCCAGAAGCGAGGCAAGGACCATGGCCGCAAACACCATGAAAACAGACTGCCATGGCATCAGCATCAAGAGCCATTCCGCCAAAGGTGCCCCAAAGACCTGCCCTGCCGAACCCGCTGCTGTGGCAATCGCCAATGACATCGAACGGTTTTCCGGAGTAGAGGCGCGACCGACGACAGCAAGGATGACGCCAAAGCCAGTGCCCGCAATGCCAAAGCCAACCAAAACGCCATAGGCCTGATGCTCGAGTGGTGTCACCCCTTGGGACGACAGCATCAACCCCGCCGCATAAGTCAAAGCCCCCAGTATCAAGGCGCGTCGGTCGCCAAGCCGCTCGGCGAAAGCGCCAAAAATCGGCTGGCCGATACCCCATGCGAGGTTTTGAATGGCAATCGCGAGCGAGAACTCTGCGCGCGGCCAGCCGAATTCTCCTGCAATTGGGATCTGGAACACGCCGAATGACGCCCTGACCGCGAAGGAGATCATGATAACCACACACCCCGCCAATAAAACCGGGGTGAAAATAGAAGGCCTAGCGTCCATGATGTCCTCCTGCGCGCAAGCGTGAATTCTCACCAAACGCAAGCAAGCGTCAATGGCACAACGTCAACTCTTCCGCATAGCAGCTATGCGCTGTAAGGGATGATCATGACGCGCATCAAAGACCTGTATGAAACCCGCGTTGCTGCGGGGTTGATCCAAGAAGACGCGGCACAGCGCGCTGTGCTGTCAGAATTCGATCGCATCCGAGAAGACCTTGAGCGCCCGGCCAAGCGAAGCCTTTTTCGCCGGGCGTCCAAGGAAGCTCCTAAAGGCCTTTATCTTTGGGGGGGTGTCGGGCGCGGGAAGTCCATGTTGATGGATCTCTTCGTCGAGTGCCTAGATGTTCCTGTGCGTCGTGTGCATTTCCATGCTTTTATGCAGGAAATCCATGCCGGTCTGCATGAGGCGCGCGCCCAAAATGTGCAAGATGCGCTGGCTCCAGTTGCCGCAAAGGTCATCTCGGAAGTGCGCTGTTTGGCCTTTGATGAAATGCAGATCACCGACATTACCGATGCGATGATCGTCGGGCGGTTGTTTGAGGCCCTGTTCAAAGCAGGTGTCGCAGTCGTGACCACCTCCAACCGGGTGCCGGATGATCTTTATAAAAACGGCCTAAACCGCCAACTTTTCCTACCTTTCATTGACCTGCTCAAAGAGCGGATGTCCGTGCAAGAGTTGATCAGCCCCACTGATTACCGCCAAAACAGGTTAACAGGCGCGCGCGTTTGGTTTAGCCCGGCGGATGCAGAAGCGCGGGCATCGATTCAGTCTATTTGGGACGATATGACCGGAAAAGGCGCTGCAACGCCCTTGCACATTACAGTCAAAGGTCGACGCGTCGAAATTCCAGCCTATCGCAATGGCATAGCGCGTGCCGCGTTTCATGACCTGTGCGGCCAGCCGCTTGGGCCAGCAGACTATCTTGCGCTTGCCGATAGTGTCAAAGTGTTGATCCTCGAAAATATTCCCGCCTTGTCGCGCTCGAATTTCAATGAGGCCAAACGTTTCGTAACGATGATTGATGCGCTTTATGAAGCGAAAGTACGCTTGATCGCGTCTGCCAAAGCTGAACCAGAAATGCTCTACCTCGAAGGTGAAGGGGTCTTTGAATTTGAACGCACCGCGAGCCGCCTGCGCGAGATGCAGGATGCCGCTTGGGGCTCATGACAGGCGCGCTTCCGCCTATGGGAGATTGGAGGGCTTGCTCGCTCGCGCTTGACCATGGTTCTTTCCGCACAGAGTCAGTGTGGAGTGCCCTTGTTGCGCGCGTTTTTCCTAGCCAGCCTATGCCTTTGTCTTGCCGCATGTGGGGATAATGGCCAAAGGCAAACCAACCCGCCCTCGGCTATGCAAGCAAATGCTATTGCGGCACCGATTACCCCGCCGCTTTACCCCAATGAAACCCGTGCCCTACGGGCCTTGATCGAAAAATACGCCGCTATTTATGATGTGCCCGTTGACCTAGTGCATCGGGTGGTCAAACGCGAAAGCACCCATAACCCTGCCGCGCGCAACGGCCCATATTATGGCTTGATGCAAATCCTGCCTGCGACGGCGCGCAGCATGGGATATCAAGGCAGCCCGGAGGGGCTGTTAGACGCAGAAACCAACCTCAAATACTCTGTAAAGTACCTGCGCGGCGCGTGGCTCTTGGCAGACGGCAGTTTTGACACTGCGGTAAAATGGTATTCGCGCGGCTACTACTACGAAGCAAAACGGCGCGGCATGCTGAAAGAAACTGGTCTACGCACCTGACGCTTTCAGTGCGCGGTCAAAGACGCTGCGATCTGTTTCAATCCTGATTTATGGCTCAATGCTCCCAAGGAAACAGGGCCATAAACACCGCCGCCAAAGGCTATTGCGACGAAAAAGACTAGTCAGCCAAAGCAGTGATTAATCTATGCGCCGCACAAGCATTTGGTTTCCCGGCCCTCGCTTAGTCTCAAAGATTTTCAAATCAGCGACGAGATCAGAGAGCTTTTTCTTGCCATAAGACCGCGCATCGAAATCGGGATTTGCAGCGGTGATGAACTGTCCCAAAGGGCCAAGCGCGTACCATTCATCCTCTTGATCAATGGAGTCCATTGCCTTGAGAATCAAATCGCGTGCCTCCTTGGGGTCATTGGCTGGCACAACAACTTCGGCCTTGTTCGCAGGCTTGCCATTGTCATCGGCCCCTTCGAGGTTCTCCAAAAATATAAAGCGCTTGCAGGCCTTGCGGAAAGCGTCCGGAGTTTTTTGCGCGCCAATGCCAAACACCTCCAGGCCTTGCTCGCGAATGCGCGAGGCCAGTCGTGTAAAATCACTGTCCGACGAGACCAGAACGAAAGCGTCAAAGCGCCCTGAATGCATCAGATCCATCGCATCGATAACCAATGCGATATCGGACGCATTTTTGCCCACTGTATTGGCGGGCTGGTGATGCGGAACGAGGCCGAACTCGGCTTGCACCTTGTTCCAGCCATTCATCTGAGTGGAAGAAAAGTCACCATAAACCCGGCGAACCGAGGCCTCGCCAATCGACGCAATCTCGTCAAAAATCGCCTTCGTCCAACGCGGTGACGTGTTGTCGGCATCGATAAGGACTGCAAGTAGCGGGGCGCGAGGGTCTGGCATGAGGTCTCCTTTTTCTTTTGCAGGCCAAACAGGAGCGTCACGCAAAAGATATTTGTTCAGAATGGTTTGCGTGCATTGAGCGCCGCAGTAATTGTGCCGTCATCCAGATAATCCAACTCGCCACCAATCGGCACACCCTGCGCCAAAGTGGAAAGAGTTGCCCGGCCGCGCAATTGGTCTGCGATGTAGTGAGCGGTCGTTTGACCGTCGATCGTGGCATTAAGCGCCAAGATCACTTCATGGACCTCTTCGGTGGCGACGCGGTCTACGAGACGCGGAATTCGCAGTTGATCTGGGCCGATCTGATCAAGCGCGGAAAGCGTGCCACCCAAGACATGATAGCGGCCTTTGAACACGCCTGACCGCTCCATCGCCCAAAGGTCCGCGACGTCTTCGACGACGCAGATTTGACCGTTGGCCCGCACATTGGTCGCGCAGATATCGCAGATATCCGCTGTGCCGACGTTACCACAGTTCAGGCATTCGCGAGCGTTGTCTGAAACCAAGCGCAATTGATCAGCGAGGGGCTGCATCTGCAACGCGCGCTTGCGGATCAGATGCAACACTGCGCGCCGCGCCGACCGCGGCCCCAAGCCGGGTAGGCGGGCCATCATCTCGATCAAAGTTTCGATGTCTTTCATCGATGTCATGGCGCGTTTCCACAAGAAGGGGGGTCTGCCCCCCGGCTTTCGGTCTCCGCCGGGGATGACGTTACAAGCGAAAGATCAAAACGGTAATTTGACACCCGGTGGCAGGCCCATGCCTTCGGTGAGTTTCGCCATTTCAGATTGAGCACGATCCGCAGCTTTTGCCTGTGCGTCCTTGATCGCGGCCAGAATCAAATCTTCCACGACTTCTTTGTCATCCGCAGAAAAGATTGACGGATCGATATCGAGGCCCTTCAGATCGCCCTTTGCCGTGGCGGTAGCCTTCACAAGGCCACCCCCTGATTCACCAGTGACCAGCATATTTTGCAGGTCTTCTTGCATCTGGACGACTTTGCCTTGCAGCTCTTGCGCCGATTTCATCATCTTGGCCATATCGCCAAGTCCACCGAGCCCTTTCAGCATATTTTTCTCCTGCGATTACGTTCCGGTTTGAAACGGATAGTCGGGTTAGGGGGGGCACGTTTCGATGCGTTTTGAGGCGCGCCATCGCTACTCTTCTTCAAAAGGATCCCATTCGTCCTCGACCACTGGGAGCGCTTGCGCCTCTGCTTCCGCGGCCTTTTCAGCAGCGGTTCGCACCTCGGTGATCTTGGATTTTGGAAAAGCCGCCAACACGGCTTGCACCATCGGGTGCGCTTTTGCTTGGGTTCGCAGCCGCTCCGTATCGGCATCGCGTAGCTCAGCAATTGTGGCGCTTGTGGCGCTATTGACCAATGTGACCGCCCAGCGCGCACCAGTCCAACCTTGCAGGCGCGCACCGATGCGAGCGGCGAGGTCGGCAGGAGCGTTGGGGGTTGGGGTGAATTCGATACGGCCCGGACGGTAGGCCGCAAGGCGCACGCAGGTTTCGACCTCGACCAAGAGCTTGACGTCGCGGTGCGCCCTGATCACTTCGATGACATGTTCAAAGGTCGGAAAACGCGCTAGTGCGTTTTGGGTTTCCGTTTCAGCGGCAAGTGCCAGCGTCTGGCCTGACCCAGATGGGCCCGATCCCCCGGTAGAGCCATAAGCCATGGTTGAGCTTTGAGCTTGTGGTGCGGCATTTCGAACGGAGGAGCCGCTGGGAGAAGGAGGGGACGCAGCACTTGGTGTTGGAGCGGGCATGTCTTGCAGCTTACGCAGCAGTTCCTCTGGACTAGGCAAGTCAGCCACATGTGTCATACGAATGACCGCCATTTCAGCGGCCATCATCGCATTCGGCGCTTGGGAGACCTCTTCCAGCGACTTGAGCAGCATTTGCCACATCCGCGTCAGCACGCGCATGGGCAGCGTTTGTGACAGGCTTTGACCGCGCGCGCGCTCGTCTGGTGAGACCGTGGGGTCTTCGGCTGCGGCGGGGGTAATTTTGACGACAGAAATCCAATGGGTGACTTCGGCCAAATCGCGTAACACGGCGATTGGGTCTGCTCCGTCGGCATATTGTGTGCCCAGTTCGGCCAGTGCGCCGCCCGCATCGCCTTTCATGATGAGATCGAAAAGATCCATCACCCTGCCACGGTCTGCGAGCCCCAACATGGCGCGGACTTGATCAGCGGTTGTTTCGCCAGCCCCATGAGAAATCGCCTGATCCAAGAGCGATGTCGCATCGCGCGCAGAACCTTCGGCAGCACGGGTGATCAGGGCAAGCGCTTCATCAGTGATCGCGGCCCCTTCGGAGGCTGCGATCTTGCGAAGCAGAGCCAGCATCACCTCAGGCTCGATCCGGCGCAAGTCGAAGCGCTGGCAGCGCGACAGAACGGTGACAGGCACTTTGCGAATTTCGGTTGTGGCAAAGATAAATTTCACATGTGCAGGCGGCTCTTCCAAGGTTTTCAACAAGGCGTTGAACGCGCTGGTCGAGAGCATATGCACTTCGTCGATGATATAGATTTTATAGCGTGCAGAGGCAGCGCGATAAGCGACACTATCAATGATCTCGCGGATATCGCCCACGCCAGTGCGTGAGGCGGCATCCATTTCCATCACATCGACGTGACGGCCTTCCATAATCGCACTGCAATGTTCGCAAGTGCCACACGGCTCTGTTGTAGGGCCACCTGTGCCGTCTGGACCGATGCAGTTCATGCCTTTGGCAATGATACGGGCCGTGGTGGTTTTGCCCGTGCCGCGAATGCCCGTCATGATAAAGGCTTGTGCAATACGACCCGCGGAAAATGCGTTTTTGAGTGTGCGAACCATGGCATCTTGACCCACGAGATCCGCGAAGGTTTCCGGGCGGTATTTCCGCGCCAGAACCTGATAGGCCTTGGGCTTTTGATTTTCCCCGGTCTGGGTCATGCAGGCTCCTAGAGTCGCTCTGGGGCAAACCCTAATCGCGTGGGGCAGGAAGGTCCACCGCTGACTGATTGTGTCTTTATTCGCAACGCTGTGTTGCTGCCGCAAAAGGTGTTTTCACACGCGCCACAACACAGGCTATGGTAGAGCCAAAGACTGAACAAATAGGTGAGTGATGCTCTTTGCTTTTTCTTTGTTAGGACTCGGTGCAATCGTTGCGTTGGCAATGTCTTTGTTTGACGGTGGCGACGCTGAAAGCGACACAACCGAAGCAGAGCAGACGACTTTCGGCTCGGAAGATGACACCGTCGCCAGCACCGGATATTCCGGCGCCATCAATACACTTTTTGACAGTTTGGTCGCTGAAGGCGAAGTGACCGAAGCGGAGGCAGAGGCGGCTCTGGCTCAGGTGGATTTTGTGACAGGCACGCTCAACGTCGCAACGCAAGCTGGGGATGATGGGGTTTTGGGGTCCTCTGGCGACGATATTATCGATGCTGGGGAGGGGGACGACTCGGTAATTGGTGGCGCGGGAGATGATCGGGTTTGGCTTGGTGATGGATCAGACCTTTACGGCTATGACGAGCGATCGGCAGTCGGCAATGATGACATCATCCCATTTCCTCAAGATGCTGCCGTCTTTGGTGCTGACTCCATAGCAGAGGCCGGAAACGATACGGTTTATGGCGGTGCGGGTCATGACTTCATTGCCGACGGCTTTGGCTCAAACTTCATTCAAGGCCAACAAGGCGACGACTTTATTGTGACAGTCGATCAAGACGCGCTTTCGCCGGACACAGTCCAAGGCGGATTTGGCAATGACGTAATTTTCGTTGATGAGGGCGATGTTGTGACGCTGTCTCAAGGCTTGGATCGTGTCACTGTCGATGTCTTTGGAGGGGTGACACAGGACTATCAGGTGGTCACGATCACCGATTTCGATCCAACGCGCGATACTTTGGAGCTGGAAGGGGCGGCTTCGCTGCTGCGGACACCTACGCCGACGGCCCCCGGAGCTGTGGTGGTCAATCCAGTCGCTATTGCGGATCTGGAGGATGGGAGCGGTGCCGTGGTGACGATTAACGAAATTCCGGTCGTGCTGGTTGTGGGTGGGCAAGGCCTGACTTTGGCGAATATTCGCCTGAGCACGTGATGAAATTCCTGCAATCCGGGCTTTGACTTGGCCTTCTGCCGTGCGAGGATTCCCGCATGGTTTGTAAGGAGACGAGTGATGCGGCTAAGGGGTGTGCGAGGGAGTAACAACGTCGAGGATCGGCGCGGCCAGCGCAGTGGCGGTGGTGGGGCCAAAATCGGCGGTGTCGGATTGTTGCTCGTGCTGGCAATCGGATATTTTGCCGGGATCGATGTGAAGCCACTCTTGCAGGGCTTGGAGCAAGGCCAACAGCAAAGCGGAGCGCCGCAACAAATCTCAGCGGAAGAGCAAAAGGCGGCGGAATTTACCTCGCGTGTTTTGGCAACCACCGAAGAGGTGTGGACGCAGGTATTCAAAGAGCAAGCAGGTCGGGTTTATGCGCCGCCTGTGATGGTGCTTTATTCGGGCGTTACCCAGTCACCTTGTGGTGGCGCCAGTGGCGCGACGGGGCCGTTCTACTGCCCTGCGGATCAAAAGGCCTATCTCGACACAGATTTTTTCTCGACCCTGTCGCAGCAATTGGGCGCGCGAGGGGATTTTGCAGCGGCTTATGTGATCGCGCATGAGGTGGCCCATCACGTGCAAAATCAGCTCACCATCTTGCCGCAAGTCGAACAACTGCGCCAAAAGTCCAACCAAGAGCAAGCGAATGCCTTGACGGTGCGCTTGGAGTTGCAAGCCGATTGCTTCTCGGGCGTATGGGCACGGGCCGTGGATGGTTTGCTGGAGCCGGGTGATATCGATGAGGCGCTGAATGCGGCGCGGATGATCGGCGATGATCATTTGCAAAAGCGTGCGGGGCGGGTACCTCAGCCACATACCTTCACCCACGGCACGAGTGAGCAGCGCGCGCGATGGTTCCGCACTGGTTTTGAAACCGGGAGCCTCAAGGCCTGTGATACATTCAGGGCCAACCAGCTATAAGGTCTGCCTCATGACAGGCATCATCATTCAAGCACTGCAGGTGGGTGGCGGGATATTGGCGATCTCGCCATTGCCGGGGCGTGGTGGTGATTATGCCGATGATCTTGAGCATATCCGCGAATGGGCTCCGGCTTTTGTTGTGAGTTTGGTCAGCCGAGTGGAACTTATTGAAGCGGGGGTTGAGCATTTGGGCACCCATCTGCAAGAGCGTGGCGCGCGCTGGATGCATTTGCCCATCCCGGATTACGGGATCCCTGAAGGCACGACCAAAGAAAAATGGCCTCAGGCGTCTCATGTCCTTTTGGACACGCTCAAGGGGGGTGGCCGCGTCTTGGTGCATTGCAAAGGCGGATGCGGGCGCTCGGGCATGATCGCGCTGCGGCTGATGATCGAGGCGGGGGAAGCACCGCAACCGGCCTTGGAGCGGTTACGCGCGGTGCGGCCCTGCGCCATTGAGACCGACGCCCAAATGGATTGGGCGATTGCCGCGCATGGGCCTATTTTCCGTCGCGCTACGCGAGCGGACTAGACCGTGAGCGCGGCGACACCTATCTGCGCGGCGGTTTGGTCAGGCCACGCGTGATACGGCGGGCCTCGGAGCGGGTCTTGCCCATGGTCATCGCATTAAGCGCATCTTCTGCTTTCAACTTTTTCCAGCGCATAACGCGGTCTGCGTCGGCCTCTCCTGCACCAATTGCAGCCAAGACGGCACAACCGGGTTCTGCCTCATGCGCGCAATCGCGAAAGCGGCATTGGGTTGAGAGGTCGGCTAGATCCGCGAAAACAAGGTCAATCCCGTCTGCTACATCATGCAAGCCCAGTTCCCGCATACCCGGCATATCGATGACCCAGCCACCAGCACGCAATGGCAAGAGGGCGCGCGAGGTGGTGGTGTGGCGCCCTTTTTGATCGCCCTCGCGCACGCCACCTGTCGCTTGTTCTGCCAAGGACAGCGCGTTGATCAGCGTTGACTTGCCCACGCCAGAAGACCCGACGAAGGCTACAGTGCGCCCTTGGCCTAGCCATGGTGCAAAGTCCTGTGCCACTTGTGACGACTTGGCGTTGACGGTCAGCACGGCGGCCAAGCGATCTGAAAGACGTGCGGCGCGTGGCGCATATTCGGCTGGGTTTGCCGCCAGATCGGATTTCGTGAGCACGATCACCGGGGCCACATCGGCCTCCAGAGCCAAAGCGAGATAGCGCTCCAGTCGGGCCTCATTAAAGTCTTCGTTGCAGGAGGTGGTGACAAAGAGCGTATCGACATTGGCCGCCAATAATTGCGGCTTGGCCTCGACCCCGGCCGCACGACGGCTCAAGAGGCTTTGACGCGGTAAGATCGAGGTGACGCGGCCTGTTTCAGGATCAGCGGTGACCCAGTCGCCAACGGTGACCTGACCTGCGGACATCTCTGGTGGAAATCCAAGGGCGCGTTCGCCCTCACCCCCAAGACCTGCCGCTTCTTTGCGGCGCACTGCAATCAGGCGATAGGCCAATTGACCTGCGGGCACTGCGGCAGCTTGCGCCGCGACCATGCCAAGAGGCTGAGCCCAGAGAGGGATATCAACCATTGGCGTGTGATGGGGTAAGGTGAGAGGCTGGACAACGACCCAAGCGGGGCTCGTTACGGCTGCTTCCTTCCGGACCTGACCGGGTTGGCGAGGCGCTCGCCCGCGCCAACCTCTCGGGGCTGCATATAGGTGGTTGCACAGTCCCGCGCAAGGCCGCAGGGACAGGGAAGCGTGAATGGGAGCGTTGTTGCATCATGGCGCGATATAACCCCGCCAATACGGCAGTGTCGATTCCCGAGCTAGAGCAATAGACGAAAGAGTGCGAAGCCATCGGGCGCGCTGCCGATTGGCACGACATTCGATGGTGCGCTCTTTCCCAAACAGGCCATCGCGCCCGGTCCGGTTCCGAAGGTAGCGGTGGTGCCGGGCTGGGGCACAAACCCCCAAGTTGGCGCGGCCATTGGAGTGATCTCGCCGAGCGAAGTGACGTAATCCACCAAGATATCGAAACTGCGCTCGTAGCGTGGCAGGGTCAGTTCCTTGCTGAAATCAACAGGCACATGCCCCCCACCGCCAGAGCGGAAGCTATTGGTGACAACCAGAAACCGAGCATTAAAATCAAGGGCTTGACCGTTATATCGCAGATCACGGACGCGGCTGCTATCGGGTGAGACGCGCGCACCTCGCAACGTGTATCGCGCGGGTTGGCTCAGGTCGAAACGGTAGCTCAGGCCGTATAGCACATCGAAATTATAGGTTGGGAACTCTGGTCGCAGCAGGGGCTGGTCGGGCAGTGCGGGATCGAGGCTGTTAAACATGCCTGCGGAGAATTCGAGCCACTCGACCACGTCTTTGCCGGACACTTCAACAATCGAAATCGTATTGGGGAAATGATAAAGCTCGGCCAAATGCCGCACCGCCAGCGGACCGGCGGCGATGTCGGTGAAATTGTCAGGGCCTGCAAAACCACCGACGCGGAACGGGGCCATGGCGGAGAGTAGCGGCAAGGATTCGCGTTTGGGATAATCGCTCAATATGCTTTGCGCGCGCCACATCTGGGCCTGCGCCACCAATTCCAGCGCAGCGCAATCACTGACCAGAGCGAAATAGGTTTCCAGCGGCGCAGTCAGGTTGCCAACAAACGCGTGGGCATAGGCCTGCGCCCGCAGATGTGGCGCATTCAGGAGCGTAGTCAGGATCGGGGGTGGATTGCGTGGGAAGGGAGCTTGGGTGCCTGCGCGAAGCGAGACATCGGTCTTGGCGATATGCCAATGCCCCAGCTCGCGATACAAGGTAAGGTCCATCACGCCCAAGTGGGATGCGCTGTGCCCCGGCATCATCGCGGGCTTGTTACGCAAGCGACCCTTCGCAGGATCAACGGAGGGGCTTGCAGGGAAATCCGGGCCGGGGAAGCGCCTGTGTTGATGGCCGCATAGAATGGCATCCACCCCCTCAAGGGCAGAAATGGCAAGCGCGTTATTCTCGGTCTGCGCGCTGTCTTCGGAGATGCCTGCATGATCGAGCGCGATGATGATGTCTGCGCCAAGTCCCTTGAGACGTGCCACCTCGGCGCGCGCGCGTTCGACAGGGTCGTGGAAATGGATGGATCCTGCGGTGTTATGTTTGTCCCAAGCCCCGGTTTGCGCGGGAACCAAGCCAAAAACACCTATAGAAATTGGGCGTTTACGCCCATCTGAACATGGCAGCTTGCGACGGAGCACAATGCCTCGGAGGTCGGGAAACGGGGCTTCGTCGGGACGAAGCACATCAATATTTGAACTCAAGACCGGGAATTGCGCCCCGCCGATTGCCCAAACCAAAAAGGGCAAACCATAGTTGAACTCGTGATTTCCCAGCGCCACGGCATCATACGATAAGGCCTGCATCGCAGCGACCATTGGGTGGCCGTTCTCGGAGGAACTCAGATATTCCCGCGCGACCAAATCCCCCATGAGAGACCCCTGCAAGAAATCTCCGGTATCAAAAAGCACGCTGTTCGCCACCTCAGCGCGCGCGGTGCCGATCACTTCTGACAAGCGCAAAAGACCGCCCTGCTCCTCGCCGCTGTCACGGTAGTAATCAAAACCTGTAAGGTTCATATGCAGGTCGGTTGTTTGCAGTATCCGCAATTGGGCCGTTACCACGGGGGGGGCTGCGTCGCTCAAAGAAGGCCTCACATCGATGGGGAGGAGAACATAAACAGGCGGGACATTCACCTGAGCAGGTCACCAAAACTACCTCAGCAAGAAAGAAGATAGTGTGATCACCCTTGAGTTGCTAGGCCCTGCCCAGCAGATTTTTCTGCGACATGTTGCAATTCTTTGTGCCCCCACGCTCTATGGGCGGGGGCATGGGAGGACGGTGCGATGAAGCTGGCGGAAACGGTGACTTTTGGGGGTTCGGGGTTTGATCGTGCAGGGGAATTGCGGAGCGATCCAGCCGCGCAAACCCGGCTTTTGGCAGATGCCGCGACGCGCTCTATCGCGTTTTGGCGAGGCAAACCATTGATTATAAAAGAAGAAAGTGAAAGTGCGCGTTTGGTGCGCCTGCCGCTGAGCCACCCGCTTTTTGCCGAATGCCAAGACGCGCCCATTTTTCTGGGGCGCGATACCGAGGGGGCGCTTTTCACGCATGACATCTCGGGGTGGCAGCCAGAGGATGTGAACGCCGCTGAGTTGGGGTCGTTCCTAGACCCTAGCGAACAACAGCACCCGGCGCTGACACAAGGCGAAGTCTTTGCCGAATTGCGTGGCCTCATGACGCGGCTTTCGCCGAGGGATGCGGAATTGGCGGCGATGGCGCGCGCTGTGCAGGCGTGGCACGACACGCATGGGTTTTGTGCCCGCTGTGGCACAAAAAGCGAAATTGCCAATGCTGGCTGGCAGCGTGATTGCCCGGCGTGCGGCGCGCATCATTTTCCGCGCACTGATCCGGTGGTCATCATGGCGGTTACGCGCGGAAACGCGATTTTGCTGGGGCGTTCGCCGGGTTGGCCCAAGCGGATGTATTCCCTCTTGGCAGGGTTTATCGACCCCGGTGAGACTGTAGAAGCGGCCGTGCGCCGAGAAGTGATGGAAGAGGCGGGCATTGCTGTGGGGCAGGTGCAATATCTGGCGAGCCAACCTTGGCCCTTCCCCGCATCCTTGATGATTGGCTGCCTTGCAGAGGCCGTCAGCGATGAGATCACGGTCGATCCAAAAGAGCTTGAGGATGCGCGATGGGTGTCGCGCGAGGAGTTGGCCACGGTGTTTCGCGGGGAGCACCCCGAGATTGGTCCGGCACGTAAAGGGGCAATCGCCCATTTCATCCTATCCAACTGGCTTGCGGATAAACTCGATTAGGGCGAAAGTACCGCAAAATTCAAAGCGCTCGGAGCGTATGGAGAGCGCGGAACAGGTAGGGTAAAGATGCAATTTAATAGTAAAGAAGACACTGAAGCTCCGATCGAGGCTGTTTTCACTGCCATACAGGATTTTGAAACGTTTGAGCGCGGTGCCATGCGGCGTGGCGCCGAGGTGAGCCGTATAGATTCGATTAAAAATCAAGGGCTTGGCAGTGCTTGGGCTGCGCGGTTTGAGATGCGCGGACGGCGGCGGGACGTGGAGATCAAGATCACCCATTTCGAACGCCCCTCGGGCTATACGGCCTCGTTCCAGTCACAGGGCATGGAGGGAGATTTCATCATTGAGTTGGTCGCGCTTAGCAAGAACCGCACGCGAATGTCTATCTCTATGGAATTAAAGCCGAAAACTCTATCGGCGCGGCTATTGGTTCAGTCTTTGAAGCTGGCAAAAACCAACCTGAACAAGCGGTTTCAGATGCGCGTGGCGGAGTATTCCCGCGATTTGGAGGACCGTCTTAAGGGCGGAACAATGGTCTGACGCAACACGTATGATTTGCGTATGGGTGATGTCTGGTTTGCGTCATGACGTTTTGGCGATTTTGCCAGTTTAACGCCGCGCGCGGTGTCGCGCGGCCCGCCCCGCGCGCAACAGAGCGCAGGCGTTAGCGACCTTTCCAGACCGGGTCACGTTTTTCAGAGAAGGCGACGGCGCCTTCCAACTGATCTTCGGAGGCATAAAGCGTGTCGACTGTCGGCAATTGCCGCTTGGTGATCCGGTTCATCATGTCTTGGAATTTGGTGTCTTCCGCCTCGCGGACGATTTCCTTGATCGCGGCATAGACCAGAGGCGGACCGGAGGCAATGAGACGGGCCATGGCCCAGGCTTCTTCCATCAAGGTGGCGCTTGGCACGATGCGGTTAACGATCCCCCAGCGCGCCGCTTCTTCGACATCAAACCACCGCCCCGTCAGCAGCATTTCCATCGCAATGTGATAGGGAATGCGTTTGGGCAGTTTGATGGAGGCGGCATCGGCCACGGTGCCCGAGCGGATTTCGGGCAACGCGAAGGTGGCATGATCCGCGGCAAGGATGATGTCGGCGGAAAGCGCCAGTTCCAGCCCGCCCCCACATGCAATGCCATTGACCGCTGCGATGACGGGTTTGTTGAGGCCGCGCAATTCCTGCAAGCCGCCGAAGCCGCCGACGCCATAATCGCCATCCACCGCATCCCCGTCGGCGGCGGCTTTCAAATCCCAGCCCGGGCAAAAGAACTTGGTGCCGCTGCCCGTGATGATTGCGACGCGTAAGGTGGGGTCGTCGCGGAAGGTGCGAAAGGCTTCTCCCATCACGCGTGAGGTGACGAGATCGATGGCATTGGCCTTGGGGCGGTTGAGCGTGACTTCAAGGATCGCGCCCTCGCGGCGGAGGTGCAGGGGGGTGTCGGTCATGGGCGGGCCTCGCGGATCAGGGCGTCAGCGGCGATGGCCGCGGTAGGGGTGCAGAGCAACGGATTGACCTCTACCTCTTCGACGCAGGCGGCATTTTCGATGACATAAGACTGGATCGCAGCGATGGCGGCAAGCAGGGCGGGCATGTTCGCGCCGGGCTTGCCACGAAAACCCGCCAGCAAGGGCCAGATGCGGAGGCGGTGGAGCGCCGCTTGGATGGTGTCGGCCGTCGCGGGAATCAGCAGCGTTTGGCTGTCTGACCACAGTTCGGTCATTGTGCCGCCTGCGCCCAGAGTGAGGCAAAAGCCATGCGCGGGGTCGCGGGTCACGCCGACGAGCAGTTCAGCGACAGCGCCGGGCACCATCTCTTCGAGCAAGAAGCGGTCAGCGGGCATGGTCGCGGCAGTTGTGGCCACGTCTTGTGGCGCGAGCCCAAGGCGGACGAGACCCGCCTCGGATTTATGCGCTGCGCCCTCGCCTTTCAGCACCAAAGGTGCCGTGAGACGCGCGGCGGCCTGTGCCAGTTCGGATCGTGTGGCGCGCTGGCCTGCCGGGATAGCAAGGCCATGCTGAGCCAAGCGGGACTTGGCCTCGGCCTCGGACAGCATATCGGTCTTTCGGGTCGCGGGAGATTGACCGGGCAGAAGCAATGGCTGGGTGTCGGGCGCATGTGATTGGGCGGCGGCTTCGGCGGCGGCGATGGTTTCCGCGAGGCCATGCATTGGAATCACGCCATGGCTGGCAAGGTGTTGCGCGGTCTCTTCCGGCATCAGCTCGGGCAATGTGGCGACGACGGCAACACGGGTGCCTGTGTTTTTCGCGGTGCCGATGGCGGCGTCGGTCGCGCAGGTCCAATCGCTGGGGTCGGTGTGCGGGTAATCAACGACAAGGAGCGTCAAGTCGATCTGGGGGTCGGTCATGGCCGAAAAGGCGCGAGTCATGGCAGGCGTGTCGCGCCAGATATAGGTGTGATAATCCAATGGGTTGGCGAGTGCCACCTTGGGGCCAAGCGCGGCGCGCAGGTCAGTCAGTTGGCGCGGATTGAGCGGCGGGAAGGTGAGCGCGCGGCCATGGGCGGTATCCGCCGCAAGACTGGCTTCGCCGCCCGAACAGGAAATGGAGGCGAGACGCCCACCCTTGAGCGGACCACCAAAATGCATGAGCTTGAGGCTCTCGAGTAACTCGGGAAGGCTGGTGACACGGGGGATGCCCAAACGAGAGAGCAGCGCAGAGGCGCCTGCGTCGCCGCCTGCAAGGCTGGCGGTATGGCTGATCGTGGCCGATTGCGCCTGTGCGGAACGGCCCACTTTCAGCGCGACCAGCGGCACGCCTTTGGCCCAAGCTTTGGCGGCAAGGCCCTCCCATGCGCGCAGATCGGCGAAACCTTCGATATGCAGGCCGATGGCGGTGACGCGGGGATCGTCAAGCAGGGCTGTGGCGATCTCGGCTTGACCGGTTTGCGCCATGTTTCCGCAGGTGACGACATAGGCCAAGGGCAGAGCGCGGCGCTGCATGGTGAGGTTTATGGCGATATTGGACGACTGGGTGAGGATGGCGACGCCGCTCTCTTGCCGCTGGCAGCCGTGCTGGTCGGGCCAGAGCAGCGCACCGTCCAGCGCATTGATGAAGCCGTAGCAATTCGGGCCAAGAAAGGGCATGGGCCCTGCTGCCGCGACAAGGCGGGCTTGCAGCGACTGGCCTGTGGCATCTTCGGCGGCGGCCTCGGCAAAGCCGGAGGCAAAGCAGACTGCGCCACCTGCGCCCATGGCAGAGAGCGTGCTCATGGCGGTGATTGCGGCGTCGCGGTTGATGCCGAGAAAGACTGCGTCGGGCGCTGTGGGGAGGTCTTCGAGGCGAGGGACGGCAGGCAGGCCGCCGAGGGTGCTGGCTTTGGGGTGGACCGGATGGATGGTGCCCGGAAAGCCCATGCGCTGAGATTGGGTAATGACCTGTTCACACCAAGCGCCGCCGCCAACGACAGCGATGGAGCGGGGGCGGAAGAGACGGTCGAGCGAGCGAGACATGGGGCGCACCTGTAGCGGCTGGATGCTGGGAGGTTAGGCCCAGCACGGCCAGCCGCGCGCCCCGGTTTGCGACATCAGGCAGGGTGCATGCGACGGGATGAAAAAGCGAGAACTTGCGCTGATTCTGATATGGTTTCGGTGTCGTTTTCCGTGTCGGTTTCGGGTGTGGGCAAGGGGGGCGGCTCGGCGGCGGATGCAGGAACTGGCGTAAATGTTGGCGTGTCGCTGGGGCGGTAGGTTTGGATGGTGTCAACGATGAGCTGTTTGCGGAGCGGCTTGGTAAGGTAGCCATCCAATCCCGCCGCCATGACACAATCGCGATCGCCTTCCATGGCATGGGCTGTCATGGCGACAATCGGGGTCTTGGCCTGTGGTCCGGGCAGCGCGCGAATACGTCGGGTGGCTTCTTGGCCGTCCATCACGGGCATGGAAATATCCATGAACACCAGATGCGGGCGGAACTCGGTGAAAAGCGCCAACGCTTCTTCGCCATTCGCGGCAAAGCGCAGATCGATGTCTTCGTGTTGCACCATTTTCGAGAAAACGAGTTGATTGGTGCGGTTATCCTCGGCGGCCAGAACGCGCATTTTTTCAGGAGAGGCGGGGGCGTGTTCGGACGTCGTGGCGCGAAGCGGTGTGGGGCCTGTCGGCGGATCACAGTCCGGGGATTGCACGGCTGGGGCGTGAGGCTGTGGGGCGGGGTTTGGCACAGACGTGAGTGCCGCGCCGATTTCAGTCAGGCGCGCGAGCAGGTCGCGGCGATGCACCGGGCGCGGCACGACGCTGTGAATGAGCGGGCGCGCCGGATCATTGGCCGCTTGTGCGGCATTGGTGGCGAGCATCAAGATTGGCTGGGCATGACCCGCAGCGCGCATTGCTTCGGCCAGTTCAAAGCCATCCATTGCTTTCATGGTTTGCTCGCACACCACGAAATCGACCCTGTTTCGGGCCAATTCCGCCAATGCCTCGGCCCCGGAGGAAACGCTGAGACTGGTGATACCGAGATTTTGCAATTGGCGCGCCATCACGTCGCGCTGCACCTCAAGGGGATCGACAATGAGCGCCTGTTTCATTGTGGCGGGCAGGTGCGGCGGTGCATTCGCGTCTGTGGCGCCTAACGGCAAAGGAATACGGAACCCGAAGGTCGAGCCGCGTGCTTCGACTGACTCGACCCAGATCTGCCCCCCCATCAGCCCGATGAGCCGCTGAGAAATCGCCAGCCCCAGTCCGGTGCCCTCAAACTTGCGGTTTCGGTCATCCTCGACCTGATTGAACTCGCCAAACACATGATCGATCTGATGTGCGGCAATACCGATGCCGGTGTCTTCGACGGTGACATGCACCTGCGTGGGGGTGTCTCCCTCGCCGGGAACGCCTGTGACGCGCACGACGACATGACCTTGCAGGGTGAATTTTACCGCGTTGCCCATCAGATTGGTAAGCACCTGACGGATGCGACCGGGATCGCCCACAAAGGCAGTGGGCAAGAAGAGGTCGTAATCGACCAGAAGCTCCAGCCCCTTCTCGCGGGCTTTGGGCTGCAAGAGCATGACGATTTCATGCACGCAACGCTCTAGATCGAAGGGTTCGGGGTGTAGGACCAGCTTTTCCGCTTCGATCTTTGAGTAATCCAGCACGTCGTTGATGATGACGAGCAGAGCCTCGCCAGAGTTACGGATCGTATCGACATAGAGGCGCTGTTCGTCGTCGAGCGCAGTATCGGTGAGCAGGTCGGCCATACCGACCACGCCATTCATCGGGGTGCGGATTTCGTGGCTCATATTGGCGAGGAAGGCGGATTTGGCGCGATTGGCCATTTCTGCCTTTTCGCGCGCGGCCTTCAATGCTGTCTCGTAGCGGACGCTTTCCGTGATGTTGAGCACCAGCGAGACCACATCGCCGCCAGCGCCCCGGTTGTCGATCAGCCGGATATATTGGTTGTTCCACAGGCGCAGCACGACTGGTGCGGGATCGGGGGAATGCCAGCGATCAAGCATGGCGGCGCGCCATGCGGCGGGGCGTTCGTCACCGATGTTGACGATGCCCTCTTCGGTGATGAGTTGTAAAATCCGCGCATAGGCGACGCCCGGCGCGACCTCTTCCAGCCCGTCGAATACATTGAGATAGGCTTGGTTTGCGCCAATGAGGCGGCCATCGCCATCGAAGAAGGCAAAGCCGTCTTGGATGACCTCGATGGAGTGCCAGAGGCGACGCTGCACCAGTTCGATTTGTTGATGCGCGGCGGATAAGTCGGACTTCACCCTTTGGTTCTCGTCGCGGTAGGTTTCCACCTCGGCGCGGGTTTGCGAGATTTCGGCCGTGAGCTGCATCGCATGACGGCCAAGTTTGCGATTGGCGGCTTGCAGTTCGGATTGTTTCAGTTCGAGCAGACGCTCGGCGGCGAGGCGGGCGCGCCGTTCTTCGGAAAGTTTATTGGCCAGAGCGTTCATCGGCGATTCCGTGATGAGGTTCCCCGGATGCTTGCTCAGATTTGGTGAAAGATACGTTAATCCTTACTCTCTGCCTTGATCAAAATCGTTGGTGCTCGGCGTAAGCCGTGCAAGCATGCGGGTTATCCAGAAGGAGATTACCGATGCGTTTGCTGGCCCTCGCCTGTGTTGCTGTTATCGCTTTGACCAGCCTCGGTCGCGCCGAGGAAGCGATGCCGGAGCGTCGCTTGGTTGTGACAAAGGATGTGGATTTCTACGGTGCCGATTTGCAGGCGCTTTTTGACACCACGTATCAAGCTTGCGAGCGCGCTTGTTTGAGCCAGCCGAGTTGTCAGGCCTTTACCTTTAACACGCGGTCGAATTCCTGCTTTCCCAAAAGTGCGGTGACAGCACGCGAGCCCTATTCAGGTGCATGGTCGGCAGAAGTGATTGCGGCAAGTCCTGAGGCGTTGGCGCTGGCGCTGACACGGGCGGGTGATTTGGCATTTCTGGGCGCTGGCACACTGACCGAAGCGCGCACCCTTGCCGCAGCAATTGGTGGGGTGCATCCGTCTGGACAATGGACGCTGGATCAGATGCTGGCGGCAGCAGACGAGCGGCGTGCCATGGGCGATACGATGAATGCGATGCGCTGGATGGGCTCTGCGGTGACGCAATCGGATGCGGGCGATCACTGGGTGGAATATGCGCGACTGGCGTTGGAAGTGGCGCAACTTAACAGAAATGAGCGCAGCAAGATGCAAGAGCGCGCGCTTTATGGTGCGATCAATGGCTACCTGCGCGCGGGGTCTGATGGGTTGCGGGTAACGGCGTTGCAACAACTGGCCGACGCATTAGAGCGCAATGGGCGCGGGCGCGATACGGTTTCGGCACTGCGGGTGGCCGAACAGATTCAGCCACGACAAGACATCACCGAGGCCTTGGAAGCCGCCATTGGCAAGTTTGGGTTTCGGGTGGTGGAGCACCGGGTGGAGAGCAACAGTGCCACGCCCCGGATTTGTGCCGAGTTCTCGGAGCCATTGATCAAGGCGGGCGTGGATTATGGGCCTTTTGTCAAACTCCCGGCGGCGCAGATTTCGGTTGAGGCTTCGGACAAGACGCTTTGCCTTGGGGGGGTGGAACACGGGGTACGCTATCAAGTGACGCTGCGCGCGGGGCTGCCTGCGGCAAGTGGTGAGACTTTGATCAAGGATGTGACGCTGGCGATGTATGTACGGGATCGCGCGCCCAGCGTCACCTTCCCCGGTCGGACCTATGTATTGCCCAAGACAGACGATGCGGGCCTGCCTGTGGAAACAGTCAATCTGACCGATCTGGAGCTAGAGCTTTTTGCCGTTTCGGATCGCAATGTGGTGCGCTCGGTGCGCGAGGGTTTGTTTGGCCGGGGTGTGGATTATTGGCAGCGCGACATGTTCCGCGCCGACATAGCAGACGCCGTATGGAAAGGCCGCGCGACTGTGGGCATGGAGATGAACCAAGAGGTGCTCACGCGGTTGCCGATGCGCGACGCTTTGGCCGGGCGCGCACCGGGGCTTTACGTGTTGCAGGCGCGCATACCGGGGGCCGATCCCTATGACGCGCCCGAGGCGACGCAATGGTTCGTGCTTTCGGATTTGGGCGTGGCGACGCTCAAGGGCACAGACGGGGTGCATGTGTTTGTGCGCGGGCTTTCCGATGCGGCGGTGCGGGCAGGGGCGAAGGTGCGTTTGATCAGCCGATCAAATGCGGTTTTGGCCGAAACAGAGACTGATACAGCGGGCCATGCGCGCTTTGCTGCGGCTTTGACTCGCGGGCAGACAGGGGCGGCCCCGGCGATGGTCATGGTTGAGAATGGCGGCGACGATATGACGTTTTTATCGCTGATCGATCCGGCCTTTGACCTATCGGACCGCGGTGTGGAAGGTGCAGAGCCTGCGCCGCCCGTGGATGTGTTCCTGACCACTGACCGGGGGGCCTATCGTGCCGGGGACACGATCCATGCGACCGCGCTTGCGCGCGATAGCAAGGCTGCGGCGCTGGGGGGGCTGCCGTTGACTGCTGTGCTGTTGCGTCCGGATGGGGTGGAATATTCGCGCGCGCTGTCGGTGGCAGATCTGGCTGGGGGGCATGTGTTTGCCCTGTCCATTGGATCAACCGCGCCACGGGGCACCTACAGGTTGGAAATGCGTGCCGAAGCCGATGGCGCGCCTTTGGCGCAAACCAAGCTGCTGGTGGAGGATTTCCTGCCAGAGCGGCTTGATTTTACCCTGACGCTGCCAGACGGCCCTTTGGCTCTCGCGGCCCCTGCGCCTGTGACGCTGGAGGCGCGGTATCTCTTTGGGGCACCGGGCGCGGACTTGGCGGTGGAGGGCGAGGTGCTGTTGCGCGAGGCCAAGGCGCTGCCCGGCTGGGAGGGGTGGAGTTTCGGCATGGCGGATGAGCGGTTTTCGCCTGTGTTAGAGACGATTTCGGCCAACGTGACCGATGGGGCGGGTAAGGTGGATCTCTTGATCGATCACCCTGATGCGGGCCGTGTTGATCGACCTTTGGAGGCAGAGTACCGCTTGCGCGTGGCCGAAGGCTCGGGTCGTCCGGTAGAGCGGCGGATCACGCGCAGTTTGGCGCCGGACAGTCCGGTTATCGGCATCAAGGCGCTATTTGACGGCGACGGTGTGTCGGAGAATTCCGATGCGCGTTTCCAGATCGTGGCCTTGGGCACAGACCTGACACCCATCGCAATGCCGGTGCAATGGACCCTTAACCGGGTCGAGACGCGCTACCAATGGTATCAATCCTATGGCTCGTGGAATTGGGAGCCTGTGACACGCCGGAGCGCCGTCAAGCGCGGCACCGCGCAATTGGGGGCGGCCCCTGTGGAGGTGTCAGGCCCAGTCGAATGGGGACGCTATGAATTGGTGGTCGAGCGCACCGAGGGCAATTTCGTGGCCTCATCGCATCAATTCTATGCAGGCTGGTTTGCCCCGGCGGATACGGCGAGCACCCCGGATACGCTGGAGTTGACGCTGGATAAACCGCGGTATCGCCCCGGCGAGGAAGCCGTGCTGCGACTGGTGCCACGTTATGCGGGAACGGCCGTGGTGCAGGTGATGTCGAACCATCTGATTGCCATGGTGACGGCAGAGGTGACAGAGGGCGAGACCTTGTTGCGCCTGCCAGTGACCGAGGAATGGGGCACGGGTGCTTATGTGACGGCAACTGTGATCCGCCCCATGGAGGTGAGTGCCGGGCGCAATCCGGCGCGGGCGCTGGGCCTCGCGCATGCCGCGATTGACCCCGGAGCCAAAGCGCTGGGCGTTACAATCGACGCGCCCGCAGAAGCGTCGCCACGCGGCAAGCTTGTGGCATCGGTGAAGGTGGCGGGCGTCACACCGGGTGAAGTGGCTTATGTCACAGTCGCTGCGGTGGATTTGGGGATTTTGAACCTGACGGGCTTTCAAAGTCCGAACCCAGCCCGGCATTATTTTGGCCAGCGCCGTTTGGGCATGGAGATGCGCGATCTTTATGGGCGGTTGATTGACGGGATGAATGGCGCGGCGGGGCAGGTACGCTCGGGGGGGGATGCATCGGCGCAGATGCGTTTGGAAAGCCCGCCTCCGACCGAGGAATTGCTTGCGACATTCAGTGGCCCGATCGAGGTGGATGCTGAAGGGCGGGCCGAGTTGGCCGTTGATTTGCCAGCGTTCAACGGCACTGTGCGGCTGATGGCGGTGGCATGGTCGCCGACGGGCGTGGGTCAGGCGGAAGCGGATGTGCTGGTGCGTGACCCAGTGGTGGTGACGGCGTCACTGCCGCGCTTTTTGGCACCGGGTGATGCGGCGCGGCTGCTGTTGGAGATTGTCCATGCCACGGGCCCTGCCGGGCGAATGGGGCTTGATGTCTCGGCCACTGGTGTGGCGCTTGACGCCACAGCGGTCCCTTCGGGAGTTGATCTGGCGGAAAAGGGAAAAGCGGTGTTTTCGGTGCCGCTGCGCGCTGGAGAGGCGGGGGATGCCACCCTGCGCGTGGCATTGACCACACCGGACGGGCGGCAATTGGTGAAGGAGGTGCGCCTGGGCGTGCGCGCCAATGATCACGATGTGGCGCGCACTCAGCGGTTTGACTTGGCGGCAGGCGCGACGTTTACGCTCGATGATGCCGTGTTTGACGGATTGCCGTCTGGCACAGGTGAGGCCGTACTGACGGCGGGACCATTGGCGCGCTTCAATGCCCCTGCCCTATTGCGCGCGCTTGATCGCTATCCCTATGGCTGCACCGAGCAGGTGACCAGCCAAGCCATGCCGCTTTTGGCCTTTGGCGATGTGGCACAGGCGTTGGGCATGGGGGGGCAGGCGCAGATTTCGCTTCGGGTGGATCAAGCCGTGGAGCGCGTGCTGTCGCGCCAAGCCTCCAACGGCGGATTTGGCCTTTGGCGGGCGGATTCGGGAGATTTGTGGTTGGATGCTTATGTGACCGATTTCCTGAGCCGCGCACGCGCAAAGGGGCATGCCGTGCCTGACCTTGCCTTCCGGCAGGCAATGGACAACCTCCGCAATCAGGTGAACTACGCCGCTGATTTCGACAAGGGCGGGCAAGATTTGGCCTATGCGCTAATGATTTTGGCACGCGAGGGCGCTGCGGCGATGGGGGATTTGCGCTATTATGTCGATGTGAAAGGCGATGCGTTCAACAGCCCCTTGGCGGCAGCGCAACTGGCCACAGCATTGGCGCAATATGGCGATCAAACCCGGGCCGATGCGATGTTTGCCCGAGCAGCACGGATGATTGCCCCTGCGATGCGCGATGAGAGTGCTCAGGTTTTGCGCGCGGATTATGGCAGCAACTTGCGGGATGCGGCAGGTGTGCTGGCGCTGGCTGTGGCGGCGGGCACGCAGGTGGTCAATCGCGATGTTTTGGCGGAGCGGTTGTCGAATGTGGGGCGCGCGCTCTCGACGCAGGAAAGTGCGTGGAGCCTGATGGCAGCGCAGGCGATGGTGGCGGATCCCGGCCTTTCGGGGATCACATTTGACGGGGTGGCGGAGCCTTTGCCCTTGGCGCGCCGCTCAGCGGCCGAGCTGGGCGCTGCGCTTGCGGTCAAGAATACCCGTAGCGCGCCTGTCGAGATCACGCTGACCACCTCGGGGGTGCCGGAGGGGCCAGTCGCGGAGGGCGGTTATGGCTATCGGCTGACGCGGGAGTATTTCACCCCCGATGGCACGCCTGTGGCCGACCTATCGGCGGTGGCGCAAGGGGCGCGGCTGGTGGTGGTTTTGACGGCGATGCCCTTTGAGCAGGGGGGCGCGCGGTTGATGTTCAACGATCCCTTGCCTGCGGGCTTTGAGATCGACAATCCAACGCTAATGGCGTCTGCCGATGTGGCGGGGTTTGATTGGCTCACGACGGCGCGCGCAGAAATGGCCGAGTTCCGAGCAGATCGTTTTCTGGCGGCGGTCAACCAAGACGGCGTGGACAAGGTGCAATTGGCCTATACGGTGCGCGCGATTTCACCGGGGGTGTATCACCACCCGGCTGCCGTGGTGGAAGACATGTATCGCCCGCAATATCGCGCCAATACGGCTTCGGGCCAACTGGTGGTCATGCAGTGACCAGACGCGGGCCTGCGCTTGGTTTGATTGCGCTGGTGGCAGTGCTTTGGGGGGGAGCGTTTGCGCGCGATAGCGTGACTCAATGGGTGCGCGCGACAGAGATGCCGCCCTTGCACCCGGCGAGTTCAGTAGAGGTGCGCGGGCGCATGGGCGGGCTGCTGCGCGCCTATACCGTCGAAGACGGGATTTGGCGACTTGGTGCCGGACCCGAAGAGGTGGACCCGCGGTTCCTCGCGATGCTTTTGGCATGGGAAGATCGCCGCTTTGCCGAACACGCAGGCGTAGACCTGCGCGCGTTGCTGCGCGCGGGCTGGCACTCTTTGCGCGCGGGGCGTGTGGTGGCGGGGGGATCAACGCTGACCATGCAGGTGGCGCGGCTATTGGAAGATAGTGGGACGGGGCGCTGGCCGGGCAAGCTGCGGCAGATCCGTGTTGCCTTGGCCTTGGAGGCGCGGCTGAGCAAAGCGGAAATTCTCGATCTTTACCTGCGGCTTGCCCCCTATGGCGGCAATATCGAAGGTATCCGTGCTGCTGCGCTGGTGTGGTTTGGCAAGGAACCCAATCGGCTGACCGCAGCGCAGGCCGCCCTTTTGGTAGCCCTGCCGCAAGCCCCGGAAGCGCGCCGCCCTGACCGTGCGCCACGCGGTGCGGAAGTTGCGCGCGACCGAGTTTTGGCGCGCATGGCGGCGCTGGGTGTCCTGAGTAGAGGCGAAGCAGATGCGGCCCTGCAAGAGCCACTCCCGCAGCGACGCCGAGAGTTCCCTCAAATTGCGCCGCATCTGGCCGACCGCGCACGCGCGGCGCATCCCGAAGCACTGCGACTTGATCTGACGCTGGATGAGGGCGCGCAAGCCAGCCTTGAGCAGTTGGCGCAGAAGGCGTTGCAGGGCCGGGCAGACGAGATGTCGATTGCCATTGTGGTTGCCGATCACCAAACGGGCGAGATGCTTGCCTCGGTGGGATCGGGTGGGTTTACCGAAGCGCGGGGTGGGTATGTCGATATGACCCAAGCGCCGCGCTCGCCGGGCTCGACATTGAAACCGTTGATCTATGCGATGGCTTTCGATCAGGGGCTGGCCCATCCCGACACGATCTTACCCGACCGACCCGTGGCCTTTGGCAGCTATGCGCCGCAGAATTTCGACCGGCAATTTCGCGGTGAGTTGCGGGCCGCTGAGGCGCTGCGGCTTTCTTTAAATATTCCCGTGGTCTTGATGACCGAATCACTGGGGCCAGCGCGGGTGATGGCGGCCTTGGAGCGGGCCGGGACGCGGCCACGGCTGCCCGGTGGAAAACCTGGGCTGGCGCTGGCTTTGGGTGGGGTTGGGCTGACTTTGGAAGAGGTGGTGCAGCTTTATGCGGGATTGGCAAATGGGGGCCGGGCGCAACCTTTGATCTGGGCGCGCAATGGCGCGGAGAGAGAGACTTCGCGGATCGTGTCGCGGGGAGCGGCGTGGCATGTGGGCCATATTCTGGCGGCGATGCCCCCTCCCGCCAACGCGCCAAATGCGCGGTTGGCCTATAAGACGGGCACTTCTTATGGCCATCGCGATGCTTGGGCGATCGGCTTTGACGGCCAGCATGTGGCAGGTGTTTGGATGGGACGACCCGATGGCACGCCTGTGCCCGGCGCCTTTGGTGGGGATTTGGCCGCGCCGCTGCTGTTTGAAGTGTTTCAGCGGCTCAAACCTGCGCTGGCCCCCCTTGGCCCACCCCCTCCGGAAACCCTGTTGGAGGGCGCGGTTTTGCCGCCGAATTTGCAGCGCTTTCGCTCGCGCCGAGCGCCTTTCGCGGACCCGGACGCGCCAGAGCTTGCCTTTCCTCCGGATGCGGCGCGCGTGGCCCTAGATGCGGGGCGGTTGAGTGTGAAGCTGCGCCAAGGTCAGGCCCCGTTCACCGTAATGGTTGACGGGAGAGTTTGGAGCACAGGCGAACGGCGCCGGGAATTCGAAGTGGAAGGATTGGAGCGCGGATTTCTCTCTTTGTCGGTGATTGATGCAACCGGGCGCGCCGCGCGGGCCAAGGTGCAACTTGACTAGTCAGAGTGCCGCGCGGCGTGACTCGCCCCTGTGACATGTCGACACGTGCTGCATTGTGATTTGGTCTGCACGCGGGTGTTTTGCGGGCTGACCTGCGCCAGCCCACAAGAAAGGCGCGTTTAGTACCGATCTGGCGAAGCGGGATAGACGCCGAGAATCGCGTGTTCATGCGTGAAGTAATCAAGTTCCTCCAACGCACGTTTGACATTGGCGTCGTCGGGATGGCCTTCGATGTCGGCATAAAATTGGGTGGCGGTGAAGGACCCACCCACCATGTAGCTTTCCAGCTTGGTCATATTGACGCCATTGGTGGCGAAACCGCCCATCGCCTTGAACAGCGCAGCGGGAATATTGCGGACTTCGAAGATGAAGGTGGTCATCATGCGGTCGGCCCGACGCAGGTGATCGGCCTGCGGTGACATCAACAAAAAGCGGGTCGTATTATGGGCATTGTCCTCGATGTTTTGCGCCAAAACCTCAAGGCCGTGGATACGCGCGGCGATTTCGGATGCCAGAACACCTTCGCCCGGAAAGCGGTGTTGGGCCAGTTCGGCGGCGGCCCCGGCACTATCCGCAGCAGCTTCGGCAGCGATACCGTGGGATTTGAGAAAGGTTTTCGCTTGGGGGATCAGCACCAAATGCGCGCGCACCTTCTTGATGTCTGCCAGTTTGGTGCCCGGCAGGCTCATTAGGGCCACGCGGACCCGCACGAAGACCTCGTCGATGATATTGAGACCGCTTTCCGGCAGCAAACGGTGGATGTCTGCGACCCGCCCATAGGTCGAGTTTTCGACCGGAAGCATGGCCAAATCGGCGCGCCCGTCGCGGACGGCATCGATGACCTCTTCAAAGGTGGCGCAGGGGAGTGGCTCCATATCGGGGCGGGCAAGGGCACAGGCTTCGTGGCTATAGGCCCCTAAAGCGCCCTGAAAGGCGATGCGATTGGTCATTTTTGTCCCTCGTGGAGTTGCCATCGGGCGATTGGTCGCGGTAACTACACCTTGCTCGCACGGAGGGGAAGCGATAGATACCCGCGCGACGGATACCGAAGGGACGGCGAACGATGTTTGACACAATGACTCTTACCAAAGTGGTTGGCGCGGTTTGCGGCTCGCTGTTGGTTCTTCTCTTGGGCAAATGGGCAGCTGAGACGCTCTATCATGTGGGCGCAGGCGGCCATGGCGAAGAGCATGCTCAAGCCTACACAATCGACACAGGGTCCGAAGAGGCCGCTGGGGCTGAAACCGAGACCGTGGATCTGGTTGCTGTTTTGGCCGCTGGGGATGCAGACAAAGGTGCCAAGGTGTTTTCGAAATGCTCTGCGTGCCACAAGCTTGAAAAAGGTGCGAATGCCACTGGCCCATACCTGCATGGTATTGTTGGCCGTGCTGTAGACGCCGCGGAAGGCTTTTCCGGCTACTCGGGCGCATTGGAAAAAGTGGCGGACGTGTGGTCGCCCGAGCATCTGTATGCCTTCCTTGAGAACCCCAAGGGGTTTGCGCCCGGCACGAAGATGGCGTTTGCCGGTCTGAAAAAGTCTGAAGATCGCGCGGACCTGATCGCGTATCTGGCGACGATCAACTAATTTCGCGCAGACGCGCGCGCAGAAAGGCCGCCCGGCACATCGCCGAGGCGGCCTTTTCTTTGGCTTTCACATCTTTTCACAGAATCGCGTCTTGAAACTGGGGGGTGGGGATGCCTAGCCTATCTCCACCAAGAAGGCCCGTGACGGCCCCCAATTGGAGGATGAGCCCGATGTTTTCGTTCCGTATGACTGCCCTCGGCCTTGCTGCGAGTCTGGCACTGTCCATCCATACCGGACTGGGAAGCATGGCGCGTGCCGAAGAGGCCGTGATCACCGCCCATGGGATTTCGACCTTTGGCGATTTGAAATACCCGGCAGGTTTCGCGCATTTTGATTATGTGAACCCGGATGCCCCCAAGGGCGGCGTATTTTCTACTTGGGGATTTGGCACCTTTGACAGTTTGACGCCCTATATCCTCAAGGGCAATGCGGCTGCGCTGTCGACTGTGTTTTTCGACAGCCTGATGACGGGCACGCTTGATGAGCCGGATGCGCTTTATGGCTTGGTCGCAGAGAGCATCGAATACCCTGAAAACCGCCAATGGGCGATTTTCAACATGCGCCCGGAGGCGATGTTCTCGGACGGAACGCCGGTGACGGCAGAAGATGTGGTGTTTTCCTTTGAAGTGCTGCGCGACAAGGGTGCGCCCAGCTATCGCGTGCTGTTCAAGGATTTTGAGAAGGTCGAAGCGCTAGGGACGCATCAGGTGAAATTCACCTTCAAGCCAGATGGGGCATTGCGCGAATTGCCCATGACGGCAGCGGGATTGCCGATTTTCTCAAAGGCCTATTACGCGACCCGCGACTTTTCCGAATCGACGTTGGAGCCACCTGTGGGCTCGGGGGCCTATATGCTGGAAAGCGTCGATGCCGGGCGCAGCGTGACGTATAAGCGGCGCGATGACTATTGGGCGCGCGACCTTAACGTCAACCGGGGCTCCAATAACTTTGACCGCCTCAGCGTGACGTATTTCGCGGATTACACCACGGCCTTTGAGGGGTTCAAAGCCGGTGCCTATATGTATCGCGAAGAATTTCTTTCGTCGCTTTGGGCCACCGCCTATGATTTCCCGGCGCTACAAAATGGTTGGGTCAAGAAGGAAACCTTGCCCGATGGGCGGCCTGCGGGCACGCAGGGATGGTTTTACAATCTTCGCCGACCAATTTTCGCAGATGCACGGGTGCGGCAGGCGATTGGCATGGCCTTCAATTTTGAATGGTCCAATGAGAGCCTGTTTTACGGGATCTACACCCGCACCGATAGTTTCTGGGAAAACTCGATGATGCAGGCCGAAGGGATGCCCTCGGACGCCGAGTTGGCGCTCTTGGAGCCGTTGCGGGCAGATTTGCCGCCAGAACTGTTTACCGAACCTGCCTTTACCCCTGAGGTGGCTGATCCGAAATCCGCGGCTGACCGCAAGTCGCTGCGCCGGGCGGGCAAGCTTTTGGATGAGGCGGGTTGGGCTGTGGGCGCGGATGGGCTGCGGCGCAACGCGGCAGGCGAGGCGCTCAAGATCGAGTTCCTCAATGACAGCCCTAGTTTCGAGCGGATCGTGAACCCCTATGTCGAAAACCTCAAGCGGCTTGGCGTTGATGTGGTGGCCACGCGGGTTGACTCGGCGCAGGCGGAAGAGCGTGAAAAGAAGTTTGATTTCGACATCACCACGCGGCGCTATTCGATGAGCCTGACACCGGGGATCGAGTTGCGCGGGATATTTGGATCGGACGCCGCCGATGCCGAGGGATCGAGCAATATCATGGGGGTCAAGAGCCCCGCTGTTGATGCGCTTATCAAGGTGATCGAAGACGCCAAGACCCGCGAGGAGCTTGAGGTGGCGGTCAAGACGCTCGACCGGGTTTTGCGGGCGATGCACATCTGGGTTCCCCAATGGTATAAGCCCGAGCACAACATTGCATATTTTGACATGTATGAGCGGCCCTATGGCATGGATGCACCGATGAACGGCATGGGCGAAGCGTCGATCTGGTGGTTCAACCCCGAGAAAGAGGCCGCCTTGAAGGCGGCAGGCGCGATCCGGTAAGACAGAGGGATGGGTGCATATATTCTCCGCCGTCTTGCCTTGGTGATCCCGACATTGATCGGGGTCATGATGGTGAATTTTCTGCTGACGCAATTCGTGCCCGGCGGCCCGATTGAGCAGATCATCGCGCAGGTGCAGGGGCAAGGTGACGCCTTTGAGGGAATCGCAGGTGGCGGCGACGCGGGCACCCAAAGCGCAGGGGCGGGAAATGACACGGCCTATGCTGGCGCGCGGGGCTTGCCGCCGGAATTCATCGCGCAGCTGGAAAAGGAATTCGGGTTCGACAAGCCGCCTCTGGAGCGCTTTCTCACAATGCTGTGGAATTACGCGCGGCTTGATTTCGGCGAGAGTTACTTCCGATCTATCTCGGTGGTGGATCTGGTCATGGAAAAGATGCCCGTATCGATCACGCTTGGCCTGTGGTCCACGGTGATTGCGTATATGATCTCGATCCCCTTGGGCATTTCCAAAGCGGTGCGCGATGGCACCTCGTTTGATACATGGACCAGCGCATTGGTGATTGTGGCATATGCGATCCCCGGTTTTCTGTTTGGGGTGTTGTTGATTGTGCTTTTTGCGGGTGGTTCTTATTGGCAGATTTTCCCCTTGGGCGGGCTGACGTCAAAGCAAGAGATCTGGGAGACGCTGACGTGGTGGCAGAAGATCGGAGATTACTTCTGGCATATAGCCCTGCCTGTCATTGCCTCGACAATTTCCGCCTTTGCCACGCTGACACTTCTGACCAAGAACAGCTTTCTTGATGAGATCAAGAAACACTATGTGATGACGGCGCGCGCCAAGGGACTGACCGAAAGGCGGGTGCTTTATGGTCATGTGTTTCGCAATGCGATGCTGATCGTGATCGCAGGTTTTCCGGCGGTCTTTATCGGGGTGTTCTTTGGGGGATCGCTGATCATCGAGACGATTTTCTCGCTCGACGGATTGGGCCGGCTTGGGTTTGAGGCCGCCGTCGACAGGGATTACCCGGTGGTGTTTGGCACGCTTTTCATCTTTGGCCTTATCGGGCTGGTCACGGGCATCCTGTCTGACCTGATGTATGTGCTTGTTGATCCAAGGATCGATTTTGAACGGAGGGAAGGATGACACTTTCTCCGCTCAATCAACGCCGCTGGCGCAATTTCAAGCGCAACAGGCGGGCGTTCTGGTCGCTGTGGATTTTTGCAGTGCTTTTTGGCCTGTCGCTCTTTGCGGAATTCATCGCCAATGACCGCCCGATTTTGGTAAATTATCGCGGCGACTATTACGCGCCTGTGTTTCGCTTTTATCCTGAAACGGCGTTTGGCGGGGATTTTCAGACCGAGGCCAAGTATCACGACCCCGAAGTACGGTGTTTGATCCTGACAGGCGGTATGGAAGCCTGTCTGGATGATCCCGAAGGCGTGATGGTGGAAGCCGAGACAGGGATCGTGGATGGGCAGGCGATTCAGAAAGGCTGGTCGATCTGGCCGCTCATTCCATATACGTTCAATTCGATCGTTGACCGCCCCGGTGCGGCGCCGCTGCCGCCCAATGGGCAAAACCTGCTTGGCACCGATAGTTCCAAGAGAGATGTGCTGGCGCGGGTGATCTATGGCTTTCGGCTTTCAATCCTTTTCACGCTGATCGTCACCAGCTTTGCCAGTGTTGTTGGTATTCTTGCGGGTGCGGTGCAAGGATACTTTGGCGGGCGCACGGACCTCATTTTTCAGCGCGTCATCGAGATCTGGACCGCCACGCCCTCGCTTTATGTCATCATTATCCTTTTCGCCATTCTGGGGCGGAGTTTCTGGCTGTTGGTGTTTATCACTGTGCTGTTTGGCTGGACCTCGCTGGTGGGGGTGGTGCGCGCCGAGTTCCTGCGCGCGCGCAACCTTGAATATGTCCGCGCGGCCAAGGCATTGGGGGTATCCAATGGTGTGATCATGTTCCGCCACATGCTGCCCAATGCGATGGTGGCGACGATCACGATGCTGCCGTTCATTGTGACTGGCACCATTGGCACGCTGGCGGCGTTGGATTTTCTGGGGTTCGGGCTGCCCTCTTCTGCACCGTCGCTGGGCGAGTTGACACGGCAAGCCAAGGACCATCTGGAAGCGCCATGGCTGGCCTTTACCGCATTTACGGTCTTCTCGGTGATGTTGTCGCTGTTGGTGTTCATCTTTGAAGGTGTGCGCGATGCCTTTGATCCGCGAAAGACCTTCCAATGAGTGTGCTTGAGGTTCGAGATTTACGGGTAGCCTTTCGCCAAGACGGCGCGGAGACCGAAGCCGTGCGCGGGGTCTCCTTTGCCCTTGACCGGGGCGAGACGGTGGCCTTGGTGGGCGAAAGCGGATCGGGCAAATCTGTGAGCGCCCTTGCGACCGTGGGCCTGCTGGGCGGCACGGGGCGAGTGACGGGGTCGGTGAAATATGACGGGCAGGAAATGGTCGGCGCGTCAGAAGCAATGCTGCGGAAGGTGCGCGGCAACGACATCTCCTTTATCTTTCAGGAGCCGATGACGTCGCTCAACCCGTTGCACACGATTGAAAAGCAACTAGCCGAGAGCCTCGCCCTGCACCAAGGGCTGACAGGCGAAGCCGCGCGGGGGCGTATCCTTGAATTGCTCGACAAAGTGGGTATCCGCGAGGCGGCAAGCCGTCTTGGGGCCTATCCGCACCAGCTTTCCGGCGGACAGCGCCAGCGCGTGATGATTGCCATGGCGCTGGCCAACAAGCCCGATGTGTTGATTGCCGATGAGCCGACCACCGCGCTTGACGTGACCATACAGGCACAGATCCTTGAGCTTTTGGCGGAGTTGAAGCGCTCGGAGAATATGGGATTGCTGTTTATCACCCATGACTTGGGCATCGTGCGCCGGATCGCGGATCGGGTGTGCGTGATGCGAAAGGGTGAGATCGTGGAGCAGGGGCCGACGGCGGAGGTGTTTGCCAATCCGCAGCATGAGTATACCCGCACGCTCTTGGCGGCGCGCGCTGTGGGACTGCCTGATCCGGTGCCGGAAAACGCGCCGGAATTGGTGCAGACAAAAGACCTGCGCGTTTGGTTTCCGATCCAGAAAGGCTTTATGAAACGCACCGTGGGCCATGTGAAAGCGGTCAACGCTGCGAGTATCTCGGTGCGAGCCGGAGAGACTTTGGGCATTGTCGGTGAAAGCGGCTCGGGCAAGACGACATTGGCGCTGGCGGTGCTGCGCCTGATTGGCTCCGAAGGTGGCATCACTTTTGAAGGCCGCGATCTACGGGCAATTTCGGTCAAGGAGCTGCGCGCGCTGCGACGCGATGTTCAAGTCGTGTTTCAAGACCCGTTTGGCAGTCTCAGCCCCCGTATGACCTGCATGCAGATCATCGCCGAGGGCTTGGGGGTGCATGGGGTTGATCCGGGCCGCGACCGCCGGGAGATGGTGGCAGAGGTGATGGAGGAAGTGGGCCTAGACCCCGCTGCGATGGACCGCTACCCGCATGAGTTCTCGGGCGGCCAGCGTCAGCGTATCGCCATCGCGCGTGCAATGATTTTGCGCCCGCGCCTTATTGTGCTCGATGAACCCACCAGCGCGCTCGACATGACTGTGCAGGTGCAGATCGTTGACCTTTTGCGGCAATTGCAGCGCAAATATGGGCTGGCCTATCTCTTTATCAGCCACGACCTGAACGTCGTCCGCGCCATGAGCCATCAGATCTTGGTGATGAGAGCGGGAGATATCGTGGAAAGCGGCCCGGCTGAGGCGCTGTTTACTGCCCCCAAGACCGAATATACCCGCGCGCTCCTCGCGGCGGCACTAGATCCGACGGGAAATTGACGAGGGGCGGCGCGGGCTTTTATGGGGGCCCAGACATAGAAACACCTCCACGGGCGATGCCCGGGAGGTGTTTTTCGTTTGGTGAGACGTGTTTAAACGGCGAGGTCGTCCAACGAAACGCCGCGCGCCAAAGCATCGCGCAGCCAATCGGGACGACGCCCTTTGCCCGTCCATGTGACGGACGCATCATCGGGGTGCCGATACTTGGCAATCCCAGCCGTCTTGCGCGCGCCTTTGCGACCTCCGGTCAATTCGGCCAGAGAAAAGCCCAGCTCGCGTGCCTTTTCCTCGAGCGCGGCCAAAGCACGCGCTTTTTCTTTGTCAGAAAATTCCTCAATGGCTTTCGCAACTTGCTTTTGCAGCGCTTTAAGTTCCGAGAGCGAGAAAGATGACAATTCCACTTGAGACATAACCACTCCGTTCAGCAATTATATAATTAATTCGCTGTGTTCTTGATGAATTGAAACGTGTTCCACACAGCAAAGGTGGCCAGTTTATTACACAGGCGGAACAGCTTTTCAATTAAAAATGGAATAGAAAATGACGCCAATTACAAACGGCGTCATTTTCCCATTTTCAACTCTTATCAAATAGAAATAATTGTCGATCCTGTGGTGGCCCGCGCTTCTAATGCGCTATGCGCCGCGCCGACTTCTGCCAAGGGCCAGCGCTGATCAATAACGATCTTGACTGCGCCCGAAGTGACCTTTGCAAAGAGGTGCTGTGCCATCGCCTGACAGTCTTCATGATTGGCAATATGGGTGAAAAGCGTTGGACGGGTGATTTTGAGAGAACCCTTGGCGGCCAAGGTGCCCACATCCATCGGCGGCACTTTGCCCGACGCATTTCCGAATGTGATCATCATGCCCAAAGGCTTGAGGGAATTAAGAGACCCTTCAAAGGTGATCGCACCTACGGCGTCCATCACCACATCAACGCCCTTGCCGCCATTCAAACGCCGCACTTCAGCTGCGAAATCAGGCGTTGTATTATAGTTAATGCAATGCGTTGCGCCATGATCGAGTGCGAGTTGGCATTTCTCGTCTGAGCCAGCAGTCCCAATCAGAGTAATACCTTCCGAACGCGCCCATTGGCAGGCAATCAGCCCAACGCCTCCTGCGGCGGCATGAAACAGAACGCTGTCACCTTTCTTCAAGGGCGTGGTGCGATGAAAGAGATATTGCACGGTGAGACCTTTGAGCATCATCGCAGCGCCTTCTTCGAAGGAAATCGCGTCGGGCAAAGGGCAAACCTGTGCGGCGGGCATCACACGGGCCTCGCAGTAGGAGCCGGGCGGTTGGCTGGCATAGGCTGCGCGATCCCCCACTTTCAGATGGGTCACGCCCTCGCCCACGGCCTCAACCACGCCAGCGCCTTCCATGCCCATCGGATGGGGCAATTGAATGGGGTAAAGCCCGGTGCGCTGATAAACATCGATGAAATTCAGACCTGCCGCATGATGGCGGATCCGAATTTGCCCGGGACCGGGAGTGCCGACCTCGCGATCGACAAGTTTGAAATTCTCCGGACCGCCGAAGCTCTCGATGATGATAGTTTGCGCCATTTGGGTCTCCTCTTGTTGATCGTGAGGAGATGACTGTCTGAGAGAGAAGGTCAAGGGGGCTCCCCCGCCCCATCACGGGTGGGCTGCGCGTGGCCAAAAGTTCAGACAAGACAAAAGGCTGGCGTTAGTCGGCAATCCGAGGGCGGCCGGAGGCTTCTATTGTGACAGTTGCTTCAAGGAAAACCTCGCGGTTTTCGGCCATAGCGCGCCGGATATCGCGGGCGGTGGTCAGGCGGATGTCTTCGGCGCCAGCGGCACGGGCTGCACCAAGGGCGGCTTCGCTCAGGATGGCTTCCAGACGCGCCATGGCGCTTTCGGCTGTGGTGAAGTCTTCGGGGCCTGTGTCGAGGTGAACGCGGAAGCGGCCCTCGGCCGGGGCGGTGACCGTGCCCATGCGGCGCATGGTGACACGGCCCACAACAGCACCGATCGCATTCGCAACGCCAGCATGCTCTGGCAGGATCATTTTACATCCCAGTTTTTCCCCGACCGCCGGATAATAGGACGGCGCCGAAGCGCCAAGGCCCACCACGTCCACGGCAAGCCCTGTGTGCAGACGGATCAGCCCGCTATGCCCACCAAAGAGGCCGCGCTGCATCAATTCGTGGCGCGCCAAAGCATCGGGGGCCGCATCGAAGCTGTGTTCTTCGGCGAAAGCCGCTTCCAAAAGGGCCTGACAGGTTTGATGCGTCAGGCGATCAATGATCATTTGCGCCATCACATTGGGATCCGTGGCGAGCATTTCACCTGCACCTGTGCGGCGACGCATGAAAAGGCGGAGCGCTTTTTCGGCTGCGGATCGGTCCCAGACAGCGACGCGCTGAAGCATATGAGACGCGTCTGAGGGTGTGATCCCTGCGACTTGCACCAGACCTCGCGCTACGAGGCGCTGAAGGGCAGAGATGTCGAGGCGGTTTTTCAGCACCTCTCCCAAGGGATGGACGCCTACGATACGGGCGAAGACAGTGGCGTCGCGCTCGGACAGGCCTTGCGCTTCGACACCGGGAACGGGCCGGACAAAGCGACCATCGTGATCGCCCGGAAGCGGGGCGCGCAGAGCGGCGTCAAGGGCTGCGTGAACCAGATCGGGCGCGTCGAGGGCAATCAGGGACACCGGGACCAAGCGGCGGGGCCCCAAGGTTACACCGCCTTCGAGGCCGTCCCCAATGAAGTGCACTTCGGAATCGCCACCCAAACCCGTGGTTCGCATGGCGACCGCTTCGACCATGGTGCGCCACCCCCCGACAGAAGCGCCTTGTGGATCAATTGCAGGACGACCGTTTCGCAGGAGGGCCACATCGGTGGTCGTGCCACCAATATCAGAAACAAGCGCGGTATCCGCCCCAGTGAGCCACCGCGCGCCGACAATGCTGGCGGCAGGGCCGGAGAGGATGGTTTCAATCGGGCGTTCTTTGGCTTGGCTCGCCGAAATCAGCGCGCCGTCGCCGCGCACGACTTTTAGCGGTGCTGTGATGCCAATCTCGGCCAGCACTTCCTCGGCACGACCGATCAAACGGTGTGTGAGACCGATCAAGCGAGCATTGAGCACCGCCGTCAGGGCCCGCTTGGGACCGTTCAATTTGGCCGAGAGATGGTGCGAGAGGCTGACGGGGCGCCCTGTGAGCGCGCGGATCACCGCTTCGGCGGCCAGTTCATGTGCCGGATTGCGCGTGGCGAATTGTGCGGCAACTGCATAGGCCGAGACATCGCTATTCGCGGTCAGCCACGTTTCCAGCGCCTTTTGATCCAAGGGGGCCGCCTCGGTGCCAGCATGGCTGTGCCCACCTGCGAGCACCAAAGCGGGATCACCCTTGAGCGCCTCGCGCAGCCCGTGCGCTTCCAGATCGCGCGCATCAAAGCCAATATAGACAAGGCCAACGCGCCCGCCCTGCCCTTCAACCAGTGCATTGGTGGCCAAAGTCGTCGAGAGCGATGCGAGGGCCACTTCGGCCGGATCCACCTGCGCTTCTTGCAACACGGCACGCACCGCGCCGCCGATCCCAATCGCCAGATCATGGCGCGTTGTCAGCGACTTCGCCGTGGCGATCACCTCGGCTTCGTCGCGGATCAGCACCGCATCGGTATAGGTTCCGCCTGTGTCGACCCCGAGCAAAAGCGCCATGTGAATTCTCCCTCTTCGCCTCTCCGAGATAGCGCTTCAGGCGCGCGCGTCGTGTTCGTTTGCGGCATTCATCAGCCGCTTGACGGCCCAATCTGCCGCATCTGCGACAGTCGGGTCGACATCCGTGCAAAGCATGCGCGCCAATGGCAGCAGCGAGGACTGTCCGGAGTTGCCAATGGCATAGAGCACATTGCGAACAAACCTGTCCCGCCCGATCCGTTTGATCGGGCTTCCGGCAAAGCGCGCCCGAAATCCGGCGTCATCCAACTGCGCCAATTCCGCCAGTTCGGGCAGCACCATGCCATCGCGGGGCGCGTAGCCCAGTTCCACAGGCGCGACCGCGAATTTGTTCCACGGACAGACCGCAAGGCAATCGTCACAGCCGTAAATATGATTGCCCAACAAGGGGCGTAGCTCGGGGGCAACGGGCCCTGCGTGCTCGATCGTCAAGTAAGAGATGCAGCGCCGCGCATCCATTTGATAGGGAGCGACAAAGGCGCGCGTCGGGCAAATATCGAGGCAGCGTGAGCATGATCCGCAATGGTCGATCTCGGCGGGATCGGCGGCAAAGTCGAGCGTGGTGAAAATCGCCCCCAAAAATACCCAATTGCCGAAATCCCGGCTTACCAAATTCGTATGTTTGCCCTGCCACCCAAGCCCGGCGGCCTCGGCCAGGGCCTTTTCCGGCACCGGGGCGGTATCGACGAAAACCTTGATCTCTGCGGTTTGACCCGCGCGCCGCGCCTCGTCGATGAGCCAGCGACCAAGGCGTTTGAGCCGCCGTTTGACCAGATCGTGGTAATCCTTGCCGCGCGCATAGGACGAAATCACCCCTCGGTCACGCTCTGCAAGTCCGGCCAATGGATCATCTTCGGGCGCGTAGCTTTCGGCAAGCATCAAGACTGAACGGGCCTCGGGCCAAAGAGCCGCAGGATTGCCGCGCCAGTTGCTTCGCTCTGCCAGCCAGCTCATTTGCCCATGATACCCTGCCTCCAGGAAGGCCGCCAATCGGGCGGGCATTTCAGGCACGGCATCAGGACGGGTAAAGCGCGCGGCGACAAAGCCTTCTTTCAAAGCCTGCGCCACAAGACGCGCGCGCAGCTCCGCACTCACCGTGCGGGCCCTGCGATGTCAGAAATCCAGATCGGCATAGTGGGGCGGCGGCGGGAAGCCGGGAATTTGATCTGCCAGAATAGAGCGGAAAGCCGGGCGCGATTTGATCTTGGCATACCAATCCTTCACCGATTCCGAGCGGTGCCAATCTACATCGGAGATATAGTCGAGGCTCGACAGATGTGCGGCGGCGGCAAAATCCGCCAGCGTCATCGCATCCCCGGCCAACCAGCGACGGTGCTCCAAGAGCCACGCCAGATAATCGAGGTGGAACTTGATGGCTTTTGCGCCATCTTTCACGTTGCGACTATCGGGAAAGCCCAGTTTCATCACCTTCTTATTCACCCGCTCATAGAGCAGCTTCGAGGTGACTTCGTGGTGAAACTTGTCGTCGAACCACGTCACCAAACGGCGCACTTCGTGGCGCGCGTCTGCGTCGCGCGGCATCAGCGAGGTTTCTGGGTATTTCTCTTCGATCCATTCGCAAATGGCGGCGCTCTCGGTCAGGGTGCGGCCATCGATCTTGAGCACCGGCACTTTGCCCGCAGGATTGCGGCGCAAGAAATCGGGAGATGGCTCCCAATAGCGTTCCTCTACCAGCTCACATTCAATGCGCTTTTCGGCGAGGCTCAGGCGCACCTTTCGGCAGAAGGGCGAGAGCGGGACGTGATAAAGGCGGGCCATCCGGTAAGGTCCGATCTATTGCGGGGTTTCTCCTGAATGCCCCGCCGGGGCGCGGAATTCAATCCCTGGTCACATCTGTGGAAGATCAGGAGCCGATCAGGGGGGTGGGCGCAGGCCCTAGCCTTCGAAACAGGCGGCGCGCCCATCGCGTGCAATCGTATTTGCCCCATCAATAATCGCGGCAGTGCGCCGACGTTCCGCGGATGTTGGAGCGCTGGCGGCCCGCAGCTTTGGCGCGGGCAGGACCATCGCAAGGCGGGCGGCTTGCACATCGTTCACCTCATCCGCACCTACGCCAAAATGATGGCGCGCGGCAGCTTCAACGCCAAATATGCCCTCGTCGAATTCGGCGATATTCACATAGACTTCCAAGATGCGCCGCTTTGACCAGAATAGCTCAACCACTGGGGTCATGCCCGCTTCGAGCGCTTTGCGAAGCCAGCTGCGCCCGTGCCACAGGAACGCGTTCTTGACCACTTGTTGGGTGATTGTGGAGGCGCCCCTGTCAGCGCCTTGCTCAATGGCGGAGCGAATGGCGGCAACGTCAAAGCCCCAGTGACTGCAAAAGTTTGCATCCTCGGCGGCCACGACAGAGCGCAACAGCATCGGTGAAATCCGCTCAGTTGGCACCCATTCGCGCTCGATATCACCCAAGATACGGCGCTCGCCGATCATGTAAGGCGTGATAGGTGGGTTAAGAAAGCCGTAGGCAATGATCCATAGCAACAGACCTGCGCCGATGCCGCCGATGCCCCGCACCAGCCAAAGCTTGACCCGGGCGCGCAGCGGCAAAGCGGGGCCAGTGGCCGCCCGACGCGCGGGGGCCTTCTTTTTTCGGGGTGTGTTTATCTTTGCCATTCAATGCGCCTCACGGGGGCGCAGAATGATTTGGCGCGGCGCGCTTGTCCAGCCCGCCGCGCCCGATGATTTGTGCCATTCACTGTGTCGAACGCAGATCATGCGCCCGATTGATCCGGTGAACGCTATTCTGCCGCGCGCTTGGGCAGCACCCATCCGGGACGCGGATAGTGGCAGGTATAGCCGTTGGGGTGGCGTTCGAGATAATCCTGATGCTCGGGCTCGGCGGCCCAGAATGGCCCTTCTGGCTCCAACTCCGTCACCACGCGACCCGGCCAAATCCCCGAAGCATCAACATCGGCAATCGTATCCAGCGCGATAGATTTCTGCGTTTCATTGCAAAAATAAATCGCCGAGCGATAGCTCATGCCGATATCATTTCCCTGACGATTAGGCGTGGATGGGTCGTGAATTTGAAAGAAGAACTCTAGCAATTGGCGATAGGTGATCCGGCTCGGGTCAAAGCGGATTTCGATCCCTTCTGCATGGGTGCCATGGTTGCGGTAAGTGGCATTGGCCACGTCCCCGCCTGTGTAGCCTACCCGCGTCGCCACAACTCCGGGAAGACGCCGGATCAAATCCTGCATTCCCCAAAAGCACCCGCCTGCAAGAATTGCTTTTTCTTCAGACATCGATTTCCTCCACCTTGTCCAAAAAGGCGCCATAGCCTTCTGCCTCCATGTCATCGCGGTGAACAAACCGCAATGACGCTGAGTTAATACAATACCTTAAGCCTCCGCGATTGCGGGGACCATCCGGGAAGACATGGCCCAAATGGCTGTCTCCGTCACGCGAGCGAACTTCTGTGCGGATCATCCCATGGGTCATGTCGGTCAGCTCGACAACATGCGCGGGCTCAAGTGGGGTAACAAAGCTGGGCCAGCCGCACCCTGACTCGAATTTTGCCGAGGATGCAAACAACGGCTCGCCTGAAACGATGTCGACGTAAATCCCCGGCTCTTTGTTGTGCAGCAACTTCCCCGTTCCCGGACGTTCGGTGCCGCTTTCTTGCGTGACCCAAAACTCTTCTGGCGACAGCGCTGCCACAGCCTCGGGGCGTTTTTCATATTTCGGCATGGGGCCTCCTCATCAGATGTTGAGGGCATTAGATGGGGCTTCGGGGAAATTTGCAAAGACTGTGTTTCAACGCGTCGCAAGGACGTGACATCGGCAAGCGCCACAGAGAGGCCCAGAGACAGGGATGTTTTGGGGACTAAAGCGTTTGGTCTAGTCTTCGCCAGCGAGATGGCGTTCGCCACGGGCATGAGCGAGGGTGATTTGCTTTTGGCGTTCGCGAAACCGGGTCTTGTCCTCATCTGTGGTCTCGGACAGGCAGTGATGGCAGGAGACGCCTTCTTCCCATTCGGGGCGATGAGTATCGTCAGGCATGACAGGGCGGCGGCAGGCATGACACAGAAGGTGAGGGCCCTCTTGCAGGCCATGCCCGACAGAAACCCTTCCATCGAAGACAAAACATTCACCTTCCCAGAGGCTTGTTTCCGCGGGAACCTCTTCGAGATATTTCAAGATACCACCCTTGAGGTGGTAAACCTCTGGCACGCCTTGTTGCAGCAGCCAATTGGTGGATTTTTCGCAGCGGATGCCCCCGGTGCAAAACATGGCGATGCGCTTGTTGTGGAAGCGCTCTTTGTTTTCTTCCCACCACGCAGGGAAATCGCGGAATGTTTTGGTAAGCGGGTCAACGGCGCCCTTGAAGGTGCCGATGGCCACTTCGTAATCGTTGCGCGTGTCGATAACGGCCACATCGGGAGCGGAAATCAAGCTGTTCCAGTCTTCCGGCGCGATGTAATGGCCGACGCTTGCGCGGGGGTCGACATCGGGCTGACCCATAGTGACGATTTCACGCTTCAGCCGCACTTTGAGCCGAGGAAAAGGCGCCGAGGCGGCGGTGCTTTCTTTCCAGTCGAGCGACGCGCAACCGGGCAATGCGCGGATATGGGCAAGCACGGCGTCGATACCCGCGCGACTGCCTGCGATCGTGCCGTTGATACCTTCTCGCGCCAAGAGGAGTGTTCCTTTGACGTTATGCACCGAGGCAATATCGGTGAGCGGCCCCCGGATAGCGGCAGGGTCTGGAAAGGGGGTGAAATGGTAGAGGGCGGCGACGATATACATGTCGTTTGGTTAGCGCGGCTTTTGCGCCGGGGCAATGCGACGCTTCATCCTGCCGCAAGCGCCAGACCATGAGCGACGGCTGTAAAGACAGCTGCGTCTTCTTGGCAGGCATCGGGGAGGCGCGCCGCCATTTCAGAGCGGAGACCTTGCAAGAGGCTGGACCCGCCAACAAAGACCACTTGCTCGACACTTTCCGGCGCGACACCCGCATCATGGACAGTGGCAAGCGCCTCTGCGCCAATGGCTTTGGTCGCCGCGCTGAGTTCAGCGTCAAGCATTTGGCGGGAAAGCTCAACGCTTAGGCCACGTTCGATGATCTCGAGCGAGATGCGAGCAGCATCTGAACCATTTGCATCGATTTTTCCGGCTTCGACGGCATGGGCCACGTCATGGCCAAGATGCATGTCGAGCACATCTGCGAGACGCTCGAAAAGGCGCGGCGTTTCGGCCAAGCGAGACCACCGTCGCACGTCACGCAAAAGAGCGGCGTCATAGACAAAGGGGATTTTCTCCCAACTCGCCAGATCGTGGAAGAGGCCGCGCGGGGCCGGGTGACGCGCGCTGCCAACTTGCGCGCGCAATGGCGCCTCATAGCCAAGGAGTGGCATAACCTTGCCGAGACTGAGCAGGCGGTCGAAATCGGTGCCGCCGAGGCGAAGGCCGCGGCTGGCAAGCACCTCGGTTTGATCGTTTCTGCGGTCGCAGAGAGTGAAGTCAGACGTGCCGCCGCCGATATCAACGATCAAGATACGCCCGGCACTTGCGACGGCACGCGCGGCAGCTTCGGGTTCGGCCATGAAGCGCACGTCGGAAAAGCCCGCAAGATGATAGGCTGCGCGCAGGTCTGCTTCGGCCTGTGCATCGCGGGCGTCAGAGGCGGAGTGGAAGCGAACCGGACGACCCGAGAGCACGCTTTCGAATTTCAAACCTGTGAAGGCCTCGGAGCGGCTGCGAATTTCCATCAAGAACCGGGCGATGATCTCGATCAGGGTCAGCTTCTCATGCAAAAACATGCGAGATTCCTGCGCGAGAGGCGTGCCAAGAACACTCTTGAGGGCGCGCAGGAACCGCCCTTCTTGGCCTTCACGCAAAGCGCGCAGCGCGTCGCTGCCATAGACGAATTCCTTGCGTGCGAAGTCGATGAATGTGGCCGTTGGAAGGGTTTCGCTATCTGGCTCAAGGGGCAGCAAGAATGGCCGCGACCCGGCCATGACAGCGGCGGCGGTATTGGAAGTGCCGAAGTCAAGCGCGAGCGTGGGCATTGCCGTCTCCTGAGGAAAGCGGTGCAATAGAGGGCGCAGCGCAGAGTGGCAATTCCTTTTGTGGCTCATTATGCTTTTCCGCAAGCTGTAAGGAGACCGACATGCACGCGCTATTGGGGATTGATATCCAGAATGATTTTTGCCCCGGAGGCGCATTGGCGGTGGCGGGGGGGGACGCGATCGTGGGCCCGATCAATGCGCTCATGGCACAGTTTGAAGCGGTTATCCTGACTCAGGATTGGCACCCGGCGGATCATTCCTCTTTTGCCTCGCACCATATTGGCAAGGCTCCGTTTGAAACGGTTGATATGGCGTATGGGGCGCAAACACTGTGGCCGGATCATTGTGTGCAAGCAAGTCAAGGGGCGGCGTTTCACCCGATGCTCGCAGCAGAGCGGGCGGATTTGATCCTGAGAAAAGGGTTTCGACCCGCAATCGACAGCTATTCGGCATTTTTCGAAAATGACCGCAAGACAGCGACGGGGCTGGAAGGGTATTTGCGGTCGCGTGGCATTACGGAACTGACCTTGGTCGGGCTGGCCACGGATTACTGCGTAAATTATTCAGCACAGGATGCTGCAAAACTCGGGTTTCGGGTGATCGTTCGCACGGATCTGTGCCGTGCCATTGACCTTGGTGGCACGCTGGCCGTTGCCGAACGCGAGATGCAGAGCTTGGGCGTGATGCTGACGTCTGAAGGGTGATCAGCCGTTTTCGCGCAAGATGCCACCAGCAAGGTAAAGCGACCCACAGATAAGCACGCGCGCATGTGGATCTGTGGCCGCTATCGCAGCCAATGCATCCCGGACCGACGCGGCAACAGTTGCGGGAATATTGGCTTTCGCGGCGGCTTGCGCCGTGGTTTCTGCGGGCAGCGTATTGGCTTCGCCGGGGATCGACACGGCGGTCAGGCTTTCCACAACACCGCCCAAGGGGCGCATATATCCCGTGACGTCCTTGGTGTTGAGCATGCCACAGATGAGGTGCGTGGCGCGTTTTGGCAGGGTGCCCAGATGATGCGCGAGCGCCTCGCCTGCTGCGGGATTATGGCCGCCATCGAGCCAAAGCTCGATCTCTGGCGCGAGGTCGATGAGCGGGCCATGACGCAAGCGTTGCATGCGTGCGGGCCAGAAAGCTTGGGACACGGCCGCGTCTGGCGCACCTGTGCCGAGCAAACGCAACGCCATGAGGGCAGCCCCGGCATTGTCGATCTGGTGGCGACCCGGCAAGTTGGGCAGCGCTAGGTCCAGCAATCCTGTTTCATCTTGAAAGGCCATGCGACCCTGATCGGGCCAGCACTGCCACTGTTGGCCATAGGCGTAGATCGGGGCGGAAAGGCGGGCAGCCTGACGCTCGATTGCGGCAAGGCCTTCGTCGCTTTGAGGGCCGACCACGACAGGCACGCCACGCTTGATGATGCCGGCCTTTTCACCTGCTATCTGGGTCAGGGTAGTGCCCAAATATTGCTCGTGATCCATCGACACAGGCGTAATGACCGTGAGTGCAGGCTTGTCGATCACATTGGTCGCATCAAGCCTGCCCCCAAGCCCCACTTCCAAAAGCGTATAATCGGCCGGGGTGCGGGCCATTGCCAGAATCCCGGCGCAGGTTGTGATTTCAAAATAGGTGATCGGCGTGCCTTGGTTGGCCGCATAGCACTCGTCAAGAATCGCCGTGAGCGCCTCTTCTGTGATCAGCTCACCAGCAAGTCGGATGCGCTCATGGAACCGCGCGAGATGCGGCGAGGTATAGGCGTGGACCTTGTGCCCCGCGCCTTCAAGCCCCGCGCGGATCATCGCCTGTGTTGAGCCTTTGCCATTGGTCCCGGCGATATGGATCACCGGGGGAAGGTCGTTTTGCGGATTACCAAGGGCAGCCAGCAACCGCACCACCCTATCAAGGGTGAAGTCGATGATCTTTGGGTGCAGGGCCATCATACGCGCGAGGATGGCGTCGGAACCTTGGGACATGGCGGCAGCCTTTTTGGCAAGAGGATGAGGAAACCCAGAAGATGCCTCGCGGTAGCGGCACGGCAAGGTCAAGAGCGGCATTCGAGTGCGCGAAGGCGGCGTGCCTCAGGGCTTTTGAGTCGAAGCGGTCACAGGGGCGGAGGGCTCTGACGTCAAGGCAGGCGCAGCCGAAGGTGCAGGCAGATCCCCTTTGACGGCTTGCGGCATTCCGCGCAGCAGCCGGATTATCGTGATCAACTCATCGCGAATTTTGCCACGCGGCGTGACCCGATCCAGCATCCCGTGGTCAAGAAGATATTCAGCGCGCTGGAAGCCTTCGGGCAATTTCTCGCGGATTGTTTGCTCAATCACGCGCGGCCCCGCGAAGCAAATGAGCGCGTTTGGCTCGGCAATCTGGACATCGCCCAACATGGCATAAGAAGCCGTCACGCCACCAGTCGTCGGGTGGGTGAGCACTACGATATAGGGCAGACCTGCCTCTTTGAGCATTTGAATTGCCACCGTCGTGCGGGGCATTTGCATAAGAGACAAGATCCCTTCCTGCATGCGCGCGCCGCCAGCGGCAGAAAACAGCACAAGCGGACGTTTGAGTTTCACCGCTTCTTCGGCGGCGGCAATGATAGCGTTGCCGACATACATGCCCATGGACCCAGCCATGAAGGAAAAATCCTGTGCAGCGGCAACGATTGGGGTTCGACCGATATCGCCAGTCGCCACAAGCATCGCTTCTTTTTCGCCGGTGGCTTTCTGCGCCGACTTCATTCGGTCAGGATATTTCTTCTGATCACGGAAATGGAGGGGATCCGCGATAGGCTCGGGGACTTTCACTTCGGCAAAAACACCCCCATCAAACAGCGCAGAAAAACGATCCCGCGGCGTGATGGCCATGTGATGGCCACAAGAGGTGCAGACGTTTTGATTGTCCTTGAGTTCACGGTGGAACAGCATCGTTCCGCATTCGTCGCATTTCGACCACAGGTTTTCCGGCACCTCACGGCGGGAAAAAATCGAGTTGATTGTCGGGCGGACGTAGTTGGTGATCCAGTTCATCGGCGGGTTCCTCCGGCCTTGTGCCGCCCCGAAATAAGGCGGGACGGCGCGTAATGCAATTAGCGGGGTAGGGTTAGTCTGGCGGCGAGCCACATCAGGCCTACGCCGCAGAGTTCTAGAAAGAATGGAAAGGTTAAGAAAGCTGTTTCCATCGGTGCGCCGTTGCCGCTTAGGGCTCCGGGGGTGAACAGGGCGAGCGCGAGACCCGAGTCGGGGCCTTCTACCTCGGCAAAAAGCAGGAAGGCGAAGGCGTTATTGGCCAGATGCAAGCCCAATGCTGCCCCTAGATTTCCGGTGCGCGCCGTCAGATCCGCCGCCGCGAGACCGAAGAGAAAAGCCCAGATCGTGTATTGCGCGCTTTCGATCGGGGTGGCGCCATTGTCCCAGTGGACCGCCGCAAACAGCGCAGAGGGCAACCCCATCCACACCACAGGATGCGAAAACCGCGCCGCCAGTTGGCTTTGGATATACCCGCGATACAGCAGCTCCTCGGCCCCGGTCTGGATCAAGAGCGCCACCAGCGCAGGCAAGAGCAGCGCCAGCCAGACAGCGGTGTCCCGAAAATGATCAATCTGGGTCATGTCCCACCATGGCGGGATGGCCTCCATCGCCAGCATCAGGGCCATCACCCAAAGGAAGGACTTGATAAGATCATGTTTGAACGCAGAAAAATCCCCGATCAGCGCAAACAGACCACGGCCATGCCCCCAGCGCGCAACAAGGATCGTCGCGGCGATCAAGAAGCCGAAGGAACTCAGCTGAAACAACAGGCCCTGCGGCGTGTCGCCGTAGTAATAGCTGACAGCAAGTCCAGATTTCGCCCCGGAAAGCAAAGCATCAATCGAGCCGCGCGCCGCCGCATAAAGCGCTTCGATCAGCGCCACTCCGAGAATGAGACGCGGCAAGGCCGCTGTGGGGCGGGCGCTGTCTGACAAGGCCGCATGGCGCGCATAGACACTCATGTTACGCCCCCCACCACACGCGGAGACTTCCTCTCCGGGCCAAACTCGACATCATTCCGCACCCCATTGCCATAGGTCGTTGGTGCCATGGCAGGGAATGGGGGAAAAGGGGAAAAGCGCGCCGCACAGTGCTTAGCCCTCCCCTTCTCCAGCGCCCGCACCTGTAACCGAGTCGGAGCACGGCTTTTTCAACGTATGATTTACGTCTGGTTCGTGTCTGGCTCACGTCATGACGTGAGGACGCCCAGAAAGCGTTAACATCGTGGGACGGTGGGGGGCGTGACAGGGGGCAGGGCGCAGGCCGCAAACAGGGCTTGATGGGAGTGCCGGGGGAATTTGCAGCGGAGCGCTGAGCAGTCATTTGGACGGGCGACGGACGGAGCTGCCACGCCTTGCACGCGCTACAATGTCAGGCTCGGCGAACCCTTCCGAAAACGGTGGTTACTGAGAGATCTGTGCAAGCGCAGAGACTGTCAGCAGTGAGTCCTCTTTACCGAATGCCGTCCCGCAGCATTTTGCGAGTGCAGAAGATCCAGCCTGTTACTCACGGCCCAGAGCGGACCTTCATAACGTCCGCAGCGAATGACAAGAATGAGCCCAATTTGACATCCTGCGGCGGCGCGGCGATTGTCTGTTTGGCATGTGGTGAGACTAAGTGGAGGCATCGTGTCGAGCGGAAAAGTGGTTGCTGTTGCGAGGGATGACGCTCACCGGTTCTCTAAAGAATTGGTCTCAGAAATCCGAATTGTGGAGGGTTTGGGCGTCGAAGGTGATGCTCATTTGGGTAGAACTGTAAAGCATCGCTCTCGCGTTGCCGCCGATCCCAGCCAGCCGAACCTTCGCCACGTTCACTTGATCCATTCTGAGCTATTTTCGGAGGTTGGTAACCGGGGTTTTGTAGTCCATCCCGCTGATTTGGGCGAGAACATCACGACGATTGGTGTTGATTTGCTGGCACTACCGAAAGGGACCGTCCTAAAGATCGGCCAGACGGTAGAATTGGAGGTCACTGGACTGAGAAATCCCTGTAGCCAGATCGACGACTTTCAGTCTGGGCTACTTTCTGCTGTCTTGATGAAGGGCGAGAATGGCGAACTCATCCGTAAATCTGGCATCATGGCAATCGCCAAGGCCGGTGGAATGGTAAAGGCAGGCAACCGCATTCAGCTTGTCTATCCGGTGAAACCCTACTTGCCTTTGGAACGAGTATAGAATCTTAAACCCGCCATTTTTGGAATGGGCAGGGAAGGCAGCAATGTCCCGCACTGCAGATTTTGGCGCGTCGCGCAGCGAACGGCCGCTCTCCGCCCTTGGTGTCGGTGAGTTGATCCAAGGGTTGATTTCTTCGCGCTTGCAGCGAAAGCACGAAATGTCCCGCACTACGGACCTTGCGGGGTGTTCCAAAAACAGTGGTTGTTGGAAGGGTTTTGATACGGGTTCTGGCCACTTTTTTGCTTAGCAGGTCGTGTGCTGTGATCCGGTTTTTGTGCGGCCAAGGAACAGTCTAAGATTGCGCTTGATTATGTTCGTCCAGATCAAGAACGGCAATCCTTTGAAGAAATCCACCGCAGAGCCTTTGCCAGCATTGCCCAGTGTCCGGAAAACAGTCGTCGGAAGGGCTGGTCGAAAATAGGGCTTTGCCGTGACTGCACGCCCGGCCAGCAAGTCCAGCAATGCCTTGCGCGTCGCCGAAGGGTTATTCCATTCTGCGCGATATACGACGCATCCGTTTTTGTTGATGATGAAAACGGCGTTCGGCATACTGCCGTAGGCTTTGTGCGCCTTGCCTTCGAGCCCATCAACAAAAACGGTTCTGCTCTCACCCTCTTTCGTGGTCAGGCGCGTGGCGCAGCCCATTTTGTCCTCAAAGCTTTTGTGGCTTTGGATGTTGGCGCCGGGGTGGGCCTCTCTGACATATAGCACCGCAGAGCTGACTCCGTCGATTTCGGCAAGCCGCTCCATGATGCCGCGTCGGCTTTGATACAGGGGGCAAGTGATGCTGCCCATTTCCAGAACTAAAAACATGTTCGGGAAATCAAGCAGAGTCTTGGTTTCGCCGCTGGCTGTCGTCAGCGCAAAGTCCGGGGCTTTGTCGCCGACATCAGGGCCGAACTCCGTTTCAAAGTCGTAATCTTCGATCGAGAACCCGTCATAGTTATACCTGTTCATCTGTTGGCGTCCTTTTTCGAAAAGGCACTTTGCTGCGCGGCGGACAGGTTCTCCACCATGGCCTTCAAAGTGCGTGTTGTGGTTTCGATATCCTCGGGAGAAATCCCGACCAGCGCTTGAGCGATCAGAGATTGGGAGAGGGGCACCAATTCGGCCTCAAGGGCCTCTCCTCGCGCGCTGAGGGCGACGACGCTCCTGCGGCGGTCCAGCGCGTCCTCGGTTCGTGTGACAAGCTTTTTGAGCACCATTGCGTCAATCAGGCGGGTGACTGTGGTTCTGTCTTTGAACGTGACATCGGCCAATGCGCTTGGGCTCTGGGGGCCTTTTTGCCAAAGGACCAGGAGAATGGCCCATTCTTCCGGGCTGACGGTATGGCCTGCTTTGTCAAACAAGACACCCAGCTTTTTGCGTATCAAAAAGCCGAGGCGGTTGACCCAGTGCAGTGGAATTGATTCATAGTCCAACATAATTGCAGTATGCAACTATTGCATTCAGCAAACAATACATTGTTTTCAGCCTGACGAGACGCTGATGCCCGTGCATGGCGACAGTTAGAGCCGTTTCAAAAACAAGCTCAAAACCGAAGCAGATGTTAAGGGGATTTGATCTCTCTCATGAATACGGCCATTCGCGCAGGCCGGGTGGTTAGCCGGAGGGGGCCCATTGGACGCGGTCGAGGGAGGGGGCCGCGGTGGCGAGCATGACGACGCGATCAAAGCCCATGGCGATGCCGGAGGCGGGGGGCATATGGGCGAGGGCCGACAAGAAATCCTCGTCCAGCGGATAGCGTTCGCGGTAGATGCGGGCTTTTTCGTCCATATCCGCTTCGAAGCGGGCGCGTTGTTCGATGGGGTCGGTCAATTCGCCAAACCCATTTGCCAGCTCGACACCACAGGCATAAAGCTCAAACCGCTCGGCGACGCGGGGATCATCGGGGGCGCGGCGCGCGAGGGCGGCTTCGGAGGCCGGGTAACGGTCGAGCACGGTGGGGCGGCCATGACCGAGGTGGGGTTCGACCTTCTCGACGATGAGGCGGGAGAGGATGTCGGACCAGGTATCATCGGCGGCAAGGCGCAGGCCTTGGGCTTGGGCGGCGGCGCGCAGGGCGGGGGTGTTGCCTGTGCCATCTTGGTGGATGGTGGCGAGGAGGTCGATCCTGGCGTAGCGTGCGATGGCGTCGCTGACCGAGAGGCGTTCGAGGGGGGCGGTGGCGTCGCAGCTGGCGTCGCGCCAACGCAGGGTGGTCGTGCCTGCGGCGGCGGCAGCGCAGGCGAGCAGAGCGGCGCAGTCGTCCATCAGGCGCTCATAGCTTTCCTGTGCGCGATACCATTCGAGCATGCAGAATTCATTGGCATGTTTGGGGCTGTCTTCGCGGTTGCGCCAGACATGGGCGAAGGCAAAGATACGGGTTTCGCCTGCAGCGAGCAGCTTTTTCATCGCGAATTCGGGGGAGGTGTGCAGATAGCGCGTGCGACCTGTGCCGTCATAGTCGCGGATGGTGGTTTCAAAGGCGTGCAGGTGGGTTTCATTGCCGGGGCTGATTTGCATGGCGTTGGGGTCGGTTTCGAGAAAGCCCTCGGCCTCGAACCAGTCGCGGAAGGATTTTTGGATACGGTTGCGGGCAAGGAGCGCCGGGCGGCGGTCGGCGTGGCGGGCGCGATCCCACCACGGGGTGTGTGCAGTCTGCATCAGGACACCTTTGATCTGGCGATTTTCGCTCCGATGGGTTATCGGCACCGGGAATGCGCGGCTCATACGCCGTGAGAGACCCTATCGCAAGGATACCAGCGCCGTGAAAGTCATTGCTTCCCAGGTCCGCAAGGGCAACGTGCTTGAAATCGACAGCCGTCTTTACGTTGTGCTTTCGGCAGAGAATTTCCACCCCGGCAAGGGCACGCCCGTCACGCAGGTGGACATGCGCCGCATTGGCGATGGTGTGAAGGTCTCGGAGCGGTGGAAAACCACGGAAGCGCTGGAGCGGGCGCATGTGGAGGATGTGGAATTCGACTACCTCTATGAAGATGGCGAAGGCTATCACTTCATGAACCCGGTCAATTATGACCAGATCGCCGTGGCGACGGATATCATCGGCGACCAGAAGGTGTATTTGCAGGAAGGCATGCGGGTTTACCTCAAGATTTTCAACGATCTTGCTGTGTCGATGGAACTGCCGCAGCGCATGACTGTGGAAGTGATGGAGACCGAGCCCGTGGTGAAGGGACAAACCGCGTCGTCGTCCTACAAGCCTGCGATTTGTGACAACGGGCTGCGCGTGATGGTGCCGCCGCATATCGGCACAGGCACTCGGATCGTGATCAACACGACGGACAACACCTATTACGAGCGCGCCAAGGATTGATCCTTTAGACGCGCGCGAACACGGGAGGCGCTGGGGAAACCCGGCGCCTTTTTCGTTGCGCCGCAAAAAGAAAGAAGACGCCGGTGCGGGGGCTGCCGGCGTCTTCAGTTCAACCGTTTGGGTGCGCCAAGCGGCGCTTAGAACACTGGCTGAACACTGACACCCATCGCGATACGATGTGCCCAGTCTGTAATATGTGGCTCGAAGCGGCAGCGCGCGTTCACTTCAACCGCAAGAAGGGTGAGGATGGCGCGGGTGCGCCGCTCGGAGGCGACTTTGGTGCCGAGATCTGCGCGTTTCCAGGCTTCGCCGGGGAAGCGGATTTCGGCGCTGCCCGAATTAAAGACGCGGGCAGACCAGATCGTGCCCAGCGTGTCGAAGTCCATTTCGCAGGGGTCATTACCCGAGAGCGCGGTGCGAATGGCGTGGGTTTGCAGAAATTCGTAGAGCACGTCGGGATCCGTCAGCAAGATATCCGCGGCAATCTTGATCCAGCCATCGGACACTTGGCGATCAAGCGCTGTCCATGCGTGATGGCCTGTCGCACGGAAGGCGAAAAGGCGGTCTTCAGAAATGGCGTCGGCGATTTCGTAGCTATTGGAGCCAATCGTGACGCGGGCAAAGGGGGCGCCCGCGCTACAGGTATGGCCGTGGATGGCCTTGCGGGCCAGTTCGGGGCGGTGAGCGGTATCGGTCATCATGGGTTGAGCGCACATGGGGGGCCTTTTGAGAGAGGGGTGTCGCAGAAAACAACGACATGTCGGGGCAAGAGTTTAGCGGTTGGCATGAAGTCTGCACCGCGTAGGCAATATTGCCGGGGCATGGCCCCCGCCTAGCGCAAGGACTTCGTGATGAGCACCACACCCGCCGATCTTGAAAACAGCATTCACATGGCACTGGAAGCAGCGGCGGCGGCCAATGACACAGCGGAAGATGTGGCGCGTTTGGCCAGCGACGTGAACGCAGCCGCAGGCCGGCTGGACCGCTGGGGCAAGCAAATGAAGCCTGTGATGCTGGGTGTTGCGGCAGGCGCGGTGCTGGCGGTGGGGCTGGGAGGGCTGATCTATATGCGGACCCTCTCCGAGATGCGGACGGCGACGGCGACCCATATCGAAGCCTTGGCCGTATTTTCCAAGTCGATGGCAGAGGTGCAGACCCAGATGGCGGGACTGGCCGCATTGCAGACAGAGGTGGCAAGTTTGGCCCCCGCACAGGAGGCGGGATTGGCGCGGATTGAAGCGGCACTGGCCGAGCAATTGGCGCGCCATGCCGAGACCATGACCGCCGCGATCCCAACGGAAGACCCTGCGGCGTCGCAGATGTTACGCGGGGTTGTGGAAGCGGTGGAGGGCCAGCACAAAGGAACACGCGATGCCTTCACGGCGGGGTTGTCAGATTTGCAACTGGCGATGACGCGCATGTTGGCAGAGGAATTGCCGGTTAAGGCCACAGTCGCCAAATCCGCATCTCCAGAGGCCAAGTCACCGCGTAAATCCGCAAGCGCCTCGGCGGGCAAGTCCAAGCCCAAAGCCGCGCCGAAGCCTGCGCCCAATCCGTTCAAGTTTCCCTAAACCATGGCAATGGAGCGCCAAGAGCCAGCGGGCACAGGCCCAGATGCGCGCCAGAGCGCAGAGCCGGAGGCCCGGCGTGGGCTGTTGTTTTTAATGTCGGTGAATGCGCGCGGGCGGGCCTATGGCCTGAAAGTGGGCGATGTGCTGACGCGGATAGATGGCAAGCCCTTTGATGGCCGTCTGACCAGCCTTTCTGCGCGCATGAAGGGGCCCGATGCGGGCCGCGTGGCGCTGTGGTTTCGGCGCGATGGCGAGAGACGGAGCGACCGTCAGGATTGGCCCGTGATCGTGGAAACGGCAGCTTTGGGGCAGTGGAAGAGTGTGGCCCTGCCAGAGGGCGAGACAGTGGAGGCCGAGCCGACGTTTGGGCTGAAGAATTGGGACGTGTTCATCGACAAGGCCGGGCGCTATGACGCGCAGCGTTCCGAGGCACGGCTGACTGCGCTTTTGGTGCCGATTTATCTGGTGCAGATGCGGCTATGGGGGCCATTGGCGCTTTGGGGCGCTTTGGCGGCTGTGGCGGTGCCGTTTGGGTGGATCGTGGGCGGTGCGCTGCATGTGGTGATCGCGCTATATTTCTGGCAGGCCGCCCCGGCTTTGGTGCGGATGGACCGCATGGCGCGGGGGTTTCGCTATTGGCGGATCATCGCGGCACGCAATGAGCGGGCCTTGCATAATCTCGTGGCCGAGATGGCCCCGCAGTTGCAATTTATCCATGCGCGAGCAGGTGTGAGCTAGCGCCGGGAACGGCGGCCGATCAGGAGTTTGTGGCTGATTTAGAGACGATTATTGAGAGTGGTGCCGTGGCGGCGCCGCTGGCTCAAAAGCCATTCAGTTTGCCGCTGCGCTTGCGTTGGAAAGACGACGGAATGTTGAGCATGTCGCGGTATTTGGCGACTGTCCGGCGCGCAAGAACGGGGCCCCCGGCAGAGATGATTTTAGCGATGGCATCGTCGCTGAGGGGGGCAGAGGGGCTTTCACCGTCGACAAGTTTCTGGATGCGGTAGCGCACTGCGGCCGCCGATGCCGCGTCGCCGTCGCCATCGGCTTGGTTGAGCGCCGTGGAGAAGAAGCGTTTGAGGCTGTGGAGTGCCCCCACTGAATTGGTCCACCAACTGGGATAGAATTATCCCATTTCAGGAGGATCAGAGATGGCTGGAAAGAGAGACAAACCCGAAGAGATTGTGCT